>ERZ1292629.521-Hain-H43-01um-R1-521-length-42187-cov-8_pt1 | contig 41085 bp, 66 predicted proteins | sample MGYA00564399_ERZ1292629 | MGnify/ENA primary metagenome ERZ1292629 (study PRJEB36523, sample SAMEA6512636) | groundwater metagenome | collected 2019-01-08 | study: AquaDiva: Metagenomics assemblies of 32 groundwater samples
ACCTATAACTCACACTAACATTCACATCACCCGTTGTTGTGTATCCTATATATAAACCTGTAGCAAAAGAACAATCAAAAATTAAAGTAAAAGGAATAAATGCTGTTGCTTGCACATTCCAATTAAAAATCTGCGTTCCGCTTTCAGCAGTATTGTCAAAGACAATTATAGAGCCCGCCGTTGGAGTAGCGTCATTGGGAGCAAAAGTAATTGAGTGAAGGAATCCTGCGCCAGTTTTTACAAGTGTATCACCGGTTATCGCTAAATAGGAAAAACGTTGTTCAGTTTTCAGAATATCATTTGTTATATCCTCACCTGCGATCGTGGTGGCTAGAGACGTTTTTAGATTGCCGTTTATGTCTACCTGCAAATCAGCTCTATCTCCACTACCATAAGTAGGAGCAGAAGAATTGTATACTCCAGCAACTTTGACTGGATTTCCTCCATCTGTTTCGAAATTAGCTTTATCTCCTGATACTTTGACTTCTTCTAATGACATATATTTTATAATTATTTTTTAATTACAAAAAGTATATCACAAGTCCTTTTTATTTTAGTCTTTCGCCTTTCTTTAGTTTTTTGTTAAAATATCTTTTCCAATATTTTCTATTAAAATTTGTATGACTATGACAAGATCTACATAAACTTATTAAATTACATTCATTATTGTTTTTTTTATTATAATCAATGTGATGAATAACAAGTTTATAAAATTTACCTGTTTTTGTTTTTAATTCATTTTGATGTTTAAAACATTTTTGACATCTACATCCATCTCTTTTTCTAATTTTTTCTTTTAATTGAGAATTAAATAAAACATCATATTTTTCAAAAGATTTACCTCCTTGCCATCCTGGAGCAAGTTTACCTACTCTATATTGTCTAGCAATTCTTAACTTTTCTTTATGTTTTTCTGTAAATTTTTTATTATGTCCAGCCTTGCTTATTTTCAATCTTGTTTCTATTGAAACAATCTTACCTCTATGTATATCTCCTATCTTTTTCTTTGATTCATCAGATAATTTATGTCCTAAAGATGCTAATCCTATTTTTCTTTTGTGTTCTTCTGTTAATTTACAACCTTTTCTATTATTAGCACAAGAAACATTGCCTTTTTGAAAACCAATCTTTTTTGCAAGAATTATTATTCTTTTTAATTCAGAAGGATTTTCTTTTAAGTATTTCAATCTTCCAACTTTATATCTTTCTCTTTGTTTTTCTGTGACCTTTGTACCTTTTTGAGGCATAATATTTTTATTTTAATCTTTCTCCTTTTTTTAACTTTTTAGGCAGTGGAAGATATTTCTGAGGCATATATAATGGATACTTTATCCCAGATTGAGTTATGTGAGAAACGAAAATATTTGTGTCTACTAAAAACGGATATTTCTTCTTTGAATATTCAGGCCATCCGGCTTTGCGGAAGATGTCGTTTTCCATTATGCGCGTATAGAAGGCGAGGTCCGTCGTACCGCTCGTGGTGGCGAATTTACCGTCTTCGGGTTTGCCAAAAACCTTTGGGGTGTTGTCGAAAACCCTTCTGGTTGTGACGCCATTGACCTGATATTCGGGAGATTCCGCCCATAATGCCCGAATTATTGAAGCGTGAATCAATGTAAAACCAAAAGCCAAACCATCTACCCACACCTTATCCCCTAATTTAAAATCCTGAAATGATCCCGTTCCTCGCCCGCGATAAGTCATTGGTTCTGGCGGGTTGGATTTAGTGAAATAAAGGCCGCCGACAATAGGCACTTTGCCTTCGATCATGTATTCATTAAGTCTAACAAAAGCGTCAATTGGCGGAATGTTGTCTTCTTCCCAAAAAAGGAGATATTCGAAATTTCCTTCAACTACCGCTTTCGCAATAAGGTTTTCGGCGTCCGCCAAAATGTACTGAAGTGGTGCATAAGAAGATATATTTTGTGTCATGTGAACACACGACCAATTAGTTGGTGTAATTTGTCCAAATCTTGCGGTTGCCCATTCATATCTGATTAAACCGGTAGTGGGTGTACCTATTAATATTTTATTCATCCACGGACCGGTATTCTGATCAACCCCATTATTTTTTTCCCAGAATTTTTCTTTTTTTATTTTTTTCATATTTTTATTTCATTAATTTAGTATGTAATTTCAAGAGTCTTAAATATTCCTTATCAACATTATATTCAGGCAAAATATCGCGCTTGACTAATACACATTCTAGACTCCCATTCATATTCCACACAAGATTTTTAATTTTCCATGGAAGTGGAGAGTAAATATGATAAAGACCGCCGTTGTAGAGGTTGTCATGGGGGTCAAAATATGAAAATGTCTCTTCGTTTAAGAAATTGCAATGTGACGGATCGCGAAACATACCTGGACTTGTAGCATAGGGAACACTAAGAATTAACTCTCCTTCTGGTTTTAATATTCTATAAATTTCATTCATAAAAGACAAAAAACCTCCTTTAGCGGGGTTGATATGCTCTGCCACGTGGGATAATATTGCCGTATTAAATGATTCTGATGGAATAGGCCATGGTTGTTTTTCAAGATCTTGAACCAAGTCGATCCCATGAAGAGGACGATAATCTATCCCAAACCAGTTAGGGTTTTGTTTATTTTTCCCGGCACCGATATCAATCACATTTATCTTTCTTGAACTTAAAAGATTCTTCGTTAATTTTGAAACTTTTTGTATTTTCATATAAAAATTTAATTTAATAATGTGTTTATAATGAGGAAATTATAACATAAATAGATTAATAGGAAATGTTATGGGAAATGAGGATTTTTTGAAGACGAGCAACTTCTTTTACGGCATCGAAGTGATTATTAAAATGTTTTTTCTTTGTTGTTAATTCTAGATTATTTATATCATTATTATGACCATCTCCATCTCTGTGATGAATAATTTCATCTTGTGTTAATGGACGCCCTAGATGTTCTGACATCACTAATCTTTGTTCAAGAATATAACCATCTGCATTTGCATTCGGGTGGTTAGGACGTTTTACCTCAAGATAACGTCCATTTTGTCCAGTTATTCTTTTTCCTCCTTTCCACCTACTTGAATTCTCTCCAGATCTATTTGGATGAGAGATTCTTATTCCTTCACTTATATTTCTAATTGGAATATTAGCATATTTTAAAGCTGAATAAACATTCCCCCTAGAGGCATTTGCCATTGTCGCTATTTTTTGGACAGAACAACCACTTGCATATTGTTCTCTAAGCCAATCTTTATCTGCTAACCATTTATTACCAGAAACTCTTCCTTTGACATTAATACCATTTGTTTCAAAAAACTTCTTCATTGTTTTATGAGAAACATCAAATTTTATCGCTATTTTACTTAACGGCATGCGCTTATCAATATATAATTTTAAGATTTTTTCTTTAGAAAATGAATCGTATAACTTTTTTGACATAAATATAAAATACACCTTACTAATAATAAATAAAGTGTATTTTATATTACCCAAACTGTCAAGCGAACCTGTAAACTTAAACTAACTAAAAAAATTAGCTAATTCTAATTTGATCATTTTTGTTAACTTTATGTCTCCATAAAGATCGGACCATATTTTCACCCGTTCTGGGGCTACCTCTTTGGCCTCTGAACCTTCCTTTTCAGGCTTGGCTGCTGATTGTCCCTACTATGCAATTTTCAAGCATTGTGCGTTCACACCACTGTTAGGTGTCCCGTTATAGCTTGCATATTTAAGAGGAGTTTCCAGCAATTTAAGTAGTTTCTTAAAGTAATTCCTTACTTTCCACCCTATCAAAATTAAGGTGGCATTGACCGACTGATTCGTAGCACATGAACTACTTGCAACATTTTTGTTATAAAGATGAGTCATTTCTGCTCACCTCTGCACGTCTCCATGCAGATCGGACTATATTTTCACCCTTTTTTTGAGGGGCTACCTCTTTAGTCTCTGAACCTTCTTTTTCAAGCTTGGCTGCTGATTGTCCCCACTATGCAATTTTCAAGCATTGTGCGTTCACACCAATATAAGGTGTCCCGTTGTAGCTTGCATATTTATTAGGAGTTTCCAGCAATTTAAGTAGTTTCTTAAAGTAATTACTTACTTTTGACCCTAGCAATTTTAAGGTATTACCGGCGAACAGCGTTCCAACGTTAGCCAACGATGTCAAATATGAGTTAAACAACCCGATATTTGAAATGTTAGCCGCGGCTGTAACGAATGAGTTCGCTGACGCAAACGCGGCGGTAAACTGAGCGGTTTGCGAGGCAATAATAGAACTTGAAACTGAAGCTCGTGAATTAACCGTATCATTGGTTGCCTTGTGAAATAATTCACCGTTCAATGTAGTATCTCCAGTTCCGGGCTGTGTACCTGTTCCAAGAGCCATGTATTGAACATATAGACCGCCTGTCCCCGCAGTCAACCACTTTATCAAATATTCTTCTATTCCCTCGTAAGTCACGGCATTCTCTTTCCATCCAGAATCTCCAACGACACCTTTGCCGTCTTCCGTAAGCTGAACTCTAAAGAAACCGCGCACTTTAACTCCGTCCTTATGGGCGGAATTGCTTTTAGTTTTTGACATATTTATTTTTAAAAGAGCTTATTAATAATACCGACTATTTTATATTCATAATTTGATTGTTTTTTAACAATAGAATTATAACACAAAATTAAAATGTAATACAAAAGACATTATTCAGAAATAAAATCTGAATAATGTCAATATTTAAATATCTATTATGCTGGGGTTCCAACTGTAACGCTTTCGGTAATTGTCAAAGCATCATTTACATTAGATGTTATCGCTAGAGCATGAGATACCGTTCGAGATTCTGTAATCGTCAACGCATCATTTACATTAGATGTTATCGCTAGAGCATGAGATACCGTTCGAGATTCTGTAATCGTCAACGCATCATTTACATTAGCTGCCATTGTTGTAGCAGGAGACATTGTAATAGCTTCTGCAATCGTCAAGCTTTCACCTTCAAAAATCAAAGGTTCATTGGAAGTATTTTCAAGAGCCTCATGCAATATCCACACCTGAATACTCTTTGCCTCAATGTATTTGAGTGTAATGACGTCAGGATTATCATTCTTTATATAGAAACTCAAAGAATCTCCCGGTATTGATATATCGCTAATAGCCGCTTGCTGTACTCCGTCCACAAAGAACTTAGCTGTTCCTGCTTCCCACTTGATCCTAAAGTCAGTATTTACGCTTGACCATGCGGTTTGCCATGTAATGGTGACGGAATTCGTATTTGTTCCATTTGAAGTCTTCGCCGAAAAAGTTGTATTCGTAATATCAAAATATAAATAAGCGTTCTTATTCAATTGAATCAGACCGAATGATTTTCTCGCTCCGTTGGCAGGAACAGGAATATTAAGATTCATTGTAATATCGCCTCTCCAAAGGTCTCCGTAATGCGTTATTTCCGCCGTAGACAGACGTAATTGATTCGCGCCTACGGTGGGTTCTCCATCAAGAATCCTCCAAACAGAAGAATCAAAGCCTTCTCTTAAGGGATCATAATAGAAATTTGTATATTTGTTCGACATAATTTTATCTTTTTAACTATTGATTATTATACAGTAGTCCTTTTTTTTCTTTTCTAATTCTTATGTCTCCAATTATACATTAGTCCTTATTCTACTTTTCCAACGTCTGTTTTTTCATCTGTTTCATTCTTTACTGGTCCTCCCTGTACTTTTTTTGCTTCTTCTTCTTCTTCGTCCTTTTTAACTTCTTCAGCTAATCCGGATAAAACAGCTTTAAGTATTTTGGGATTTTTCTTTAAAAGGCTGGGTAATATTTTTATCGCTTCAGCTTCTATAATTTTTTTTAATTCTGGACTTAAAATTGTTTTCGCTTGAGATTTGGTTGCTTTCCCAATATGACCGTAATTAATTTCTGTTGTATTATGGATAGGCTCAGTCTCTTGTCTTACATGTTCATATGGATCAGATTCGCTTTGTTTAATTTCCACAAAGTCTACGCCACAACCTCTATTGTTTCTAAGCATTTCTATGATTGATTCTTCTCGCACATCAACTGTGCCTCCTTGAAATCTAACGTAAATTCCAGGTTGAGGCTGTTGTCCTGTTATAGTTGACCCAGGAACTCCAGGCTTTAAAACTACCATGAAATTCGAATTTTTACTGACAAATTTTACTGACATATATTTTTATTCATATTAATTATTAATAATTTAAGATCTTCCGATCTTACTCGGGTAGGCCCTAGACCTAGGACATACCCAATAAAACAAGAAGACTATTCGTAAATACCTACCAAACGGATAAAGTTCAATGTCGGAGCTGTGGCAACCGTACCATCAACCTGAACAATAAACTCCTCATCAGGACCAAGAGTAATTTTACCCTCGCCTGAAGCAAATGAAACAGTTGTATCTGTCGCATCTACGTTTAGCATATGGAAAAGCTCTGTTTCAACAGTACCTTTCCTCTTCCATACCGTCAAACCATCCGCGGCTGCGGTGTTATTAACGTTATAGAATATTTCCTGCAAGCTAACTCGATGACCTTTCGGCATATCGAATTGAGGATTGAGAGGTGACAAACAAACACTTTGAGTTAATGCAGCGCTTGTATCGATTAACAAATCGTAACAAGTGGCCCCATTACCATCTGTTCCTGCTGCAATTCCAGCACTTGTAATGAAGAAATCATCAGGATTTTCGCTTCTAAGAGCGTCGATTATTACTGCTTCAAAAATTCCGTCAGCATTAATCGCGTCTGCAAGAGCACCTAATGTTGAATAACTTGAGAACAAATACGTATCCGCACCGCCATCTGAGGTCGTTAAAACAACGCTAGTGGCCTGAGTAGCCGCAACAGTTGTTACAGAACCCGAACCAATATATCGAAGGCGAAGACCGATAGCCGTATCCTCCATTACGAACCTAACAACTCCTTTTGCAAGAGCTTGTCTCATTTGAGCTGATTCTAAAGATGACATATTTTTATTTCTTCGTTAATTAATTTTTAATAGTCAATTACCCGTGACATGTCGGGACGAGCCTTTTAAGTGTACCCCTCCTCCCCCTCCATAAGGAGAGGGATTAGGGATGCGCTTTTGACGCGTACAAATTTGATTTTTAGTCCCAAACTTGTGTAGGACACTTTAAACTAACGATAATTTAAAGAACTTAAAACTTAACTTAAACTTAATTTGTTACGCCTAACAACAGAGCGCTTCGTGGTGATTGGTTTCTTTGCAAACCGCACTCCGTTAAGTATTGATCCACTTGACCGTCGACATCGTTCGCTTGAACGTTAGTCTGAAGTTTAGTGTCTCTGTTATTCATGTATCGATACTTGTAACATTCCATATCGAGCAAAAATGCGTAACCAGCGTAATCTTCCACGAAATTTGGGTTGTGAACAATATTCACAGTACCGAATGCAGTGACCCACTGGCTAATCTTAATACCGTAAGTGGTATCCAATGGCTTTGTCTGGATTTGACCTCTCGCCATTTCATTTACGGCCTGAAGGACTAGACCGCCGGCAAACAACATTTTTTCATTGTTTCCATAAGTAAATCCTTCTCTCAAGAAAGTGTTAAAATCTGGAGCAGTCAAAGGACCACTCTGATTTTGAACGTAAGAATTTCCTGAGTTAATGTGCTCAAGAACTCCACCTGTGGCTTTTCGGGGATGGCCCTGAGTGCCAGTCGTGTCGCTCTTTTTCTCGCCGAACCAAAACGCTTTTTCTATCGCCATCGCGTGTTCGGTTCCTTTCTTAGCTCTCTGGTACGGAAGATCCGCGCCACCATACAAATTGGCTTCTTTGTTGGTATTTGAGATTGCTATTGTCGTTTTGAAGATCTGCGTATAGTTCGTTACAGGTACGATCTGAGTCGTATTGGCATTTCTCGCTCCTGAGTTTTCCTCACTAACGCTACCAATTATGAACAAACCGTCTCCGGATGCGCCAGCCGCAGCGGCTGTCGTACCGAAGGCTCTTGTAGCCGTTATCGTTGTCGTAGACGCAATTGTGGCTACGAGCAAGTTTTCACCTGTTCTGGCGTTTTTTATAACGTCGCCCACGGTGAAAATGTGAGCTGAACTAGAACCGGCGCCTGTTACAGAAATTGTAACTGGATCATCGGTACTATTATAAGTAGCACTAACGCGCGCGTACTTTCCCCCGTAAAACATTTTGTTACTCCTATTTCTAGGGGATAAAATTCTTCGATTTTATCTCTTATAGTTTCTTTTCCTATAAGTTCAGACTATTGCATCTCTATTTAATTAGAGTTCTCTCGCTTAGTCGTTCAGCGTCCATTTTTTTATGGTTCGCCCTCGTTGGCATTTTCAGCTTCCGAGTCAATCAGAGAGAATTTAATGAGGACAATTACGTTTATCCTCGAAGGATTTGACTGATTGTTACTCTTTTTTTAAAGAGGCAAGATCATTTCTGTCTTGCTCTGCATGTCGCCATGCAGACCAGACTTTATCTTTATAGAATGTTCCAACCATCGCTTTTTTTGCGATAACTGTTCATCTAATGTCTTACATAAAGTCGTTGAGGTTTCTGTTGGTCCAAGTTTATTTAAAACTTGAATTTTATCACATAAATCAATTTCTTCTTGTGAAAATTTCTTATTTCTTCCTTTATAATTTCTTCCCCCTCCGAAACCAGAAATTCTTGATTCTGTGAACTTACCCAATAAATCCGCTTGTTCAATTTTTAAGATTAAATATGGACGAATGATATTACAAAACTTATTAATATCATTCATTTTACAAACATTCACAACATACATTTGTTTATGTTTTGTGCTCCTTGGTTTTCTTGTCCAAATATAATATGAAATATTCAAACCTTTTAAGATTCTACATACTTCAGTAACTATCCGGACAGAAGAATTTTCCATTGTTATTTTTGAATAAAGGTTCCAATTACCTTTTTTTCTTAAACTTTTTACAATAGAAATAGATCCTTCTCCATCCCATATCCCACCTAACCAAGCTAGATTTTTTTCAGTTACCTGCGGATTGTCTATTGTTTCATCCATTATGTTTTTACTAATTAGTAATAATGACTTTAAGAGTTTCCCGCATATAGTAAGATTTAACCTGAACTCAAACTTTATTCAGGGTTGCCTGTCGCGGCCTTAAGTATTCCTACTCCTTTCCAGCTCCCACCACTGTATGTTTTACCAACATTGGTTAGAAGTGAAACGAGTGAATGACGATTAGGCTCAAGCAACATGATTTTCTCCTGCGCATCTATTATCAATCGCTCTTCAGTGGATGCTGTTGCAGTTGTTCGCGCCGCGTTACCCGCTGCTATCGCTACCGTTCCTTGTTTGTGAACACTTTCTGTGTAATACGGATAAGTTGACATATATTTTTTTTAATTTAATTCGCTATTAATTTGTTAAAGAACAATCAATTCTCTAAAAACGTAATCTTAACTTAACCTCATTTCCCATCAAAACTCGCACTGATTTAAAAAACGTTAGGATTAGTCCTACCGCCAATAAATTGATCAACAACATTCGGATCTCCAACAACATGAGTCGCGCGCACGCCTCCTCCAGTGGCATTAAGCGCCAGATTTTTCTGATGCTCCGCCAAATCGGCCTCGGCTTGCTTCTTCGCTTCCTTTTCTGAAAGTTCGCCCTTAACCGCATAATAGGCAACAGAAATATCCGTTACATCATGCTCGTCAAGCCACTTGTCTATCTCCGACGCGTACGTCGGAAAGTCAGGTGTTCTTGCGATAAAATCTTGGACATTACTTTCAAAGGCGCTCAAATCGTCTCGTTCCTTCAGCTTTGTTTCAAATTCATCTTTTACTTCTTTAACCTTATCTTGCACCATTTTGGCAATTTCTTCAGGAGAAGTTTCCGCGTAGGTTTTCTTTCCTAAATCTTTCTTAACTTCAGTATGAGCTTGACTGACAATTTTTGCATCCCCAATGCTAACTTTACCTTCCATAGCTGCTTTCGCTAGGTCAGCGGTAATATTGTCATTAATGATGGCTTGCACGATGTCAGGATTCTTATCGAGTTTATCAAGCAAAGGCGAAATATCTTGGAAAAACTTCCTGAATTCGCCTAATTCTGCTCCCTGACGTCCAACAAGGCTCTCCAGTTCCTTTAATTGGTCTGGATTGGTTTGAGGTGCTGATCCTTGCGCCTGCCCTACCGCACCTCCAAAGCTATTTGGGTTAGGAGCGCCTTTTATCTCTGGACTCCCCGCGTTTGCGGATCCATTGTTTATATCTGTCATATATTATTATTCATAATTAAACCGATTAATAAAAATTGTCCATTTCATTTATTAAAAACAATCATTCCAAAGAAGAGAAACCTGTAAGTTAAAATCTTCTTTTCTATAATCTTAACACCCTTAAGATTTCTTTCCAAATTTCTTTGAGGAAAGTTTCTTTGTGATAGAAAGCAAATCAACGCCTTCTTTAGGTTCATTCTTTTTTAATTTAGAAAGAACTTCTGAAATTGCGCCACTTGTTTCATTTTTTTCTATTTTTTCCATTTTAATTTTTTAATAGTCCCTTTTATTATTTTTTTCTTTTTTAATTTAGAAGTAGATATTTTAATTCTCTGCTCAGCTTGCGACTGAGAAGTTGTTTTTGGTCCTAAAAATTGCTGGATATTGAAAGGTTTCATTATTTCTTCTTAAGATTCTTATATTTATTCATAGGCATATCACTATCTTTCATCTTCTCTCCACTCGGCATCATATGCTCTTTGCCCTTCATACTCTTAACCATCTTTTTTAAAAATTTCTTTTTTGCATCTTTTGCCATTTTATTATTAAATTATTCTTTACTATTTTTCGTCTCGACCACACCTATCTGGTGCACTTCCAGATTAAAATCCTCGCATTTTTCTTCGTTCGCTCTTTCTCTTAAAGAATGACTCGTAACCTTAGCCTTAACGAGCATCGTAACCTCCGACCCAACGTCAGTTCCTATGAGCATAGGCGCTTCTTTGGAAGAAAGATACATTGAAGGGTAATAAATCTTATCCTCAGAAGCCTTACTAGGAACAGCGCAATCACTAAGAGTATTATACTTATTTTTAACACCGGCGTCTACCAATTTTACTTTATCTAAAGCGCTTTTGAGTATTCCTTTTTTATTTATATCTGCCATTTTTTTATTTATTTTTAAAGCCCATTAATGTCTTGCGCAGGGAGCAACGTTTCTTTGTCTTAGTTGATAAATTTTTCTGAGAACAAAAAGCATCAAGACTCATGCCGGCCGCCTTTGCCTGAGCCGTTAACGCGCCTGGATGTTTTATAACCTGTCCGATCGGTTTTCCAAAAAGTGTTGACATGTTTTTATATTATAGATTTATTATAACATAAGTCCTTTTATCTAATACTTCCCATAGGCGCCGCCAAGCGAATCCTTGTCAACCTCTTCCTTGTTCTTGGGATCTTCCGCTTTCTTGGCTTCGTATTTTAAAGACAATACAGCATCTTGCAAATCCCCCACCCCTGATAACATTCCTTGGCATCGAGCAATCTGAGTAGCTTCTTTAGCCGGATCAAGCGTGTATAAAGAATTTTGCATAAAAGCAGCTCTCTCTTGAATATACTTTAAGATAGCAAACCATACCGGAGTTCCCTCAAGTTCCTTTAAATGAGTTTTCATCTCACCATCAGACATTTCCCTGATTTTGGTAAATACATCCTGAGTAAAATAATTTTTTATAGCATCCCTTGTTGTTTCATTTTCTTTCATAATTTATTTAATATTTATTTTTTTAAAAAACTTTTATAACTTTTATAATAATCTTTATTATTTTCTCTTTCACTGAAATTTTTTTGAGCCAAAATTCTATCTTTCATTTTTTGTTTAATACCTTCTACGCCTTTGCTTATAGTCCCTCTTATCGTCCCTCCTATTAAACCAAAAGGAGTTGGAGTCTTTGCTTCTCCAGTCTTAATTCTCATACCTCGATCATCTTCTTCCCTCATACGTTTTAATCTATCAACAATACTAATTCCCGGTCCACCTTGTCCCTTATATTTTCCTACCGCTTTTTTTACTATTTGTTTTTTATTCATTTTATTATTATAAATTATTAATTATTAATGTCTAATTTATCGCTGGATATTACCCACACGATTCAAAAGTGCAGATTCTGGATTACTATTCTGATTCATATTTAAATTCGTATTCACTTTTCCTCCCATATTGAGACCACGGCTATTTGTTGTCGCCAGAGGTATTCTTGGCGCCGTTGGCGGTGCCCCCGCCGCCAAAAGGTTAATTGGCGACGCCGCCTGAGCAAAAGGAGACGGCTGACTCCCTTCCCCCCCTCTAAGCAGAGCCAAAGCGCCTTGCGCCACTTCTGGCGAAATCATGCTTCCATTAAAAGCGGGAGGTTCTGGCATTTCTGCCCCCATCATCTCTGGTGGCAATCCTTCCGTGCCCTGAGGAGGAAGCGGTTGACTATCTGGGCCGATTTGCATCGGCTGTTCCTCTCCTTCCGCCTTTGTCACAGAATCAAGACTCCAATTCCAATCAACTAAAACCTTTTGAGTCAATTTTCTCGGATCAACAAATGGCAAATTGATAAGAAGCTGGAACAAATCCATATTTTGTTTCTTTTTAATGTCATTCTGACCGGCTATTGATGGTAAAACAGTCGCTCTATAATCAAAATTGCCTTCAAGATCATTTTTTTCTATTAAAGGAAACAACTCTTTCCCATCATCGCCAATAATCCTGATAACCATATCTTTTGTGAAAAATTGTCTAGACATATCCATCCAATACCTCATTAATTCAGAGAAACCGTCCCCTAAATGATTAACAAAGAGTCTAACCCTCTCCAAAGTGGACTCTCTAAGATGTCTGACTTCAGTTGCTGAGCTAGCGCCACCTCCTGCACCCATAGAAAAGTCATCAACACCAGAAGCGTATCTCATATCTGATTTCAAGAGATCTTCTTCCTTGTAAGCACTGGCTTTTATATCGCTAAATTGAACTTCTCTGACTCCATTTGGATCAACTGAGTAAATAATACCGAAAGGACGAGTAACAAGTTCATCTTTATTAATATTTGCCAAAGGGTTTACTATCCACATTTTATGAATGCTCAAAGTGGCGGAATCCAACCTCTGATTCTTGATCATGTTCATCATAATCTGAGGATTTTCCAAAATCATTGGCAACCCATAACCTTCAAACTCGCCAGGAATTTTTAAATATGGAAAATCAATAAAAGTTGCCTCCTTAAAATCATAAATAATCGGCATATACCCGCCTTTAAAAATAGGAACATAACTTGAACCGACATGAACCGAATACATATCTTCAAAAGGTTGTGTCCATTCAAAAACTTCATACATTTGAAGCTTAGAATCTCCATAATTTTGATATTTGTCATTTCCCGCTCCGGAAGAAATACTAGTAACACCGGCTCCTTTGGCAATTGACTCATGATTTTTCTTAACTTCATTTCTAATTGCCGCGTAATCGGTTAAATCTCCGCCTGGACTTGCCAAAGCGAGTTTTAATCGAATTTTATCGGCATTAGGGTAACGTCTTTTTATTTCTGGGGCAGTTAAAACAAGTCTTTTGAACCAATATTGCTTACTCTCCCTTGCTGTATTGTGCCAGTCATACATTAAAGAGTAATTATCAACCCATTCGGCGTAAGGAGCATCATAAAAAACTTTTTCTTTTTTCTTCCAAACGTATTTTTTACTGTTTAAGTCTTTGGTTGTGAGAAAATTATGAGTTCTGACATCTTTTTTCCAATAAGGTTGCAAATATCCTGTTCCATAAATAAGGGCGGAGCGAACAACATCCTCTGTTGTTTTATCCATTTTTGATATTTCCCAAATATAATCTCCTAATCGTTGTTGTTTCTCAGATTTTGCCTGATCGTCTTCCGTTCTTCCTTGCACGGTAAATTCTGGTCGAGCGTCTAAGACGCGAGGCATAAGAGTTTCCACCACGGCTTGTATATATGGGACAAAAATATTAGCTTGCCATGATTTGATTTGTCGAGATCTGTCTCCATTGTAAGCGATATAAAGCTTATACGAACGATCAAGACGCGGTTTTATTGTATTCAAAAAATACCCAAGAGCATCGTCTTTTTGTAAATTAAAAGTCTTGAGTAATTCCTCATCACCCCAATCTGCAGATGAGTATGAAGTTAGATCTTGTTTTGCCATATTATTAATATTTATTGATTATACAATAGTCCTTTAGTTTAGTAACCCGCGGGAGGTAAATGCTGCCAGTACGATAGTTGTGTGGGAGCTGTCGCCATTAACACCTTAAACCCTTGATAAGCAAGACCGGCACTAAAAATCGCGTCATCATGGTAGCCATCAAGTGCCCGCATATTATTACTTGAGTCAAATACAAACACAGTCATTTCGTCTATAATTTCTTTTGAATGAATCGTTAACAACCCATCACGAACAGCCTGCTCAAAATCATCCACGAGCAACGGACGTGTTAATTTTGTGGTTTTCCAACCCATTTTTTCAGACCACGGATTTGATAAAGTGTCAAATTTAGCAGGTCGAAAATAAATCGAAGGATAAAGAAGTTGTTTCAAACAATTAAGCACAACATTTCCATGTGCTTCACACTCCACAACCGCTAATGCGTTATTATAAAATCTCCCCCATTTGTTCAATATTTTTGCTAACTTATCAGGCGGAGTATGCCCCCTCCAAAAACCAACTTCTTCTCCGTTGCTTCTATCAAAAATAGTAATGACTGAATAGTCACCACCTGTCACACCTTCGGCATTATCATTTCCAAGGCAGTATATACCACCCTGCCTTGGCGGTTTATAAATCCGAAAACCTTCTTCCTCGCGTACGATATGTTCCGTCCCATCGTGAAGTTTTACAATGTCTCCAACCTTAAGAATATTCTTCCTCTGTTTTCTTAAGGTTTCCGCATCAAAAACCGAACGACCTGACGTTAGAAATTCAAGAGAATAATTATTCGCAAACTTTCGTGGATTATTCATTCTTCTTTGAATAATCTCGATCTCTTCTTGAGAATAATCCCACCACCACCCGTATTCCTTTTTTACATAATCATTGTCTGACATCCACATACGATGAAACAGATCTCCAACGGCCCCCGGTGAAGATTCTATTATAATTTTCCCGTTTATAGGAACAGAAGCCTCTAGTGTCATCATTTTTTCTTCCGCTTTTTCCCAAAAAGGAACCTCTGTACAAAGTGCAAAATTTATTGTATAGCCACGGCCTACATTTTCGGTGGAAGGCAACACCAAAATCTTGGAATCAACCTTAGGAAAGCTTATTTCAAATTTAGTATTGTAATGAATCGTTGGTTTAAGAGCATCAGGGGTTGTCCTGTAAAAAGTCTTGATCTTATCAAGAAGTTCGGCGGTAAGATCGTTGTTATATCCAATTAGAGCTGATGTGACACCAGAAGTAATAATTGTTTTATGGTAAATCCATCCAGTTATTGAGGTCGAAAACCCGATTTGTCTCGCCTTAGTGATCATTATGCGACTATACTTATTAAGCGTATTAAATAAATCTAATTGAGCAGGTTTTAAAATAAAAGGAATTAGTCCTTTCCCTTCTTTATTTTTAATTTTCGTAAAATGTTCCAAATAAAATTTGGGATCAGAAAGTAATTCAAGATTGTATTCTTTGTTATTCATAAAGACTTCTTCCTTCTAATTTTTCTTTTTCTTTAGCAATCCTAACTGATTCAGGAATTACAGGTTGAGTGACTTCATATTCAATGTCAGTCGAATTGTTTTTATCGATTTTCTCTTTTTCTTCAGATATTTTCAATAATGCCTCCTCCCACCCGCCACCACCTATCGCTGTTTCCTCATATTTATCCAACCCAATGGATTTTAAAAGAATATTAATAGCCATCAGGCGCTCTGAAGATTTCTCCGCGGTATCAATTTCTTTTTTAATATTTTGAACAATGTAATCAAAAGTTATTCCGAGTTTCGCCAAAGCGGAATGATATTCCCTCCTCATGGCAATCTTATCCAGTGTTCTATAAACATCTGCCACTGACTTAACGCCTATTATCTCTCTCAACTTCTTAGGATCTTGAGTCACCCTAAGCGCCTTTAACAGCATTATCTGTTGTGCCGTATTTTGCGAGCTATAGCCATATTGTCCTTTTATAAAAATAACAGGTTTTAGTTTTATCGTCATATAAATTTATTTCTTTTTTTAGCCCCCTTAACAAGAAGCAATTTCTTTTCCGTGTCTTTGATGTAACTCTGACATTTATTGCTTTTAATGAAGATATATTTATTATAACCCAACTCTTCATTTATTGAATAAATTTGATTTATAATAAAATCCAAAAATTTTGCGTATGCCATCTTTTTCTTATCAGCAAATTTAAGTAACTCGATTCGATCATCCATCTGATAAACCACAGAAAGAAATTCTATGGTTATATTTTTAAAAGGAAACTTATAAAAATCAGGATTTTCGAACGGATTTCCATCATTAAAATCTGAAAAAAAATCTTTGAAATAAGAATTCACTTTAGGATATAAAAAATCACGAGTAAAAAACTGAGTGTCATTCCCAATTATACGACGGAGAAAACGAGTGAAGATGGCATCCAATCCTCCCCCCGTAAGACCCTTTGTATCTATCGATCTGCCTCTATAGGCAAACTTATTTTTTAACCAAGTTACTTTTACGTAAAAATCAAACAAATCGCTCGAAAAATCTTTCAAAAGATTCTTAAATATTTTTACATACTCATCAACATTCGAATTTTTTATCGAAATTTCTGAAAAATCAAATTTTCTGCAACTATCTTCTGAAAAAACATTTTCAAATGTTTTGGGATAGATTTTCATTAGGATTTATATTCATATTATTTTGTTCAAAACCAGACGGAGGGATAACACCTGTACCCTCTTCTGTGACAGGGACGGGGACTTCTCCGGAAACTCCTTCCTTAGGCACGTTTTCGCTAAATAATGTTTCTAATGATTGTTCGACAATTTGATATAGCTCTGGATTCTTTTCTTTTAAAGAATCTAGAAAACCTTTTACTTCCTCTGGGTTCGTTAAATCAATTCCCGCTGTCTCCATAATATTAAAAACCTCTTTTAACGCTTCTCTTTTTTTTACCTCTAATTTATTCGCTGAAACGAATTTTTGACTATTAAAATCCTGATACTTTGTTTCTATTTTGCTTGCCATATCTTGAAGATTGGCAATCATTTGCTCCTGGGATAACTCAGGATTAACAGGAGATTCATTTCCCGTAACTATCGGATTAGAAGAAGGTATTGTTGGAGTAGGAATTTGTCCTTCTATATTTTGCATATTATCTGTCATATTTTTTTATTTATTACCTTGTAATTTTTTTTGATTTTGCTTTGATAAAAATTCCGTATTTAAAGGATACAAAGGCAAACCAGATCTTCCTAAAAGCTCCCGCATCGTCTTCTTAACAGGCTCTTCTTTTGTCAAAGCGCCAACCGTGCTCTTTCCTTGAGTCGCTTCGGCAATCTGCCTCCAGCCATAACTTGGATAAAACTGGATTGCCTCATCCGGAACTCCCATCGCTTTAAGAGGTATTTGAGTCAACCCAGCGTAACTCACTGCACCAGGGACAACTGTTTCCGCCAAAGACCTCGCTCCATAAAAAGCTTTCTGCCCCATTGTGGCCCCGATAGGATATAAAGGCTGACCGAACTGTCCCTGAGGTTGATCCGCTTCGCTAAGTATAGCTGGTAGAATCATATAATCAAGTATAACTTGACCCACGGGGTGTTTCATTATCGGAGAATTGTCTATCACATTTGCCACAACTCCAGGCAGAGTGTCATTGTATTTTCTCTGGGAAGGATTAAACATGTTCATTGTTAAATAAGGAATCAAGTTCTTCATATCAATATTCCAATTCTTGCTTAAACGAACAACTGAAGGAGATTGCAAAAAAGCGCCGTATTTTTCTTCTAAAGCCGCCTTTTCTGTTGGAGTTCTCGCTCCAGAAATTTCGTTCATTAAAAATGAAATCTTATTAAAGATTGCTGGATTATGAATCAATGTTTTCCCAGTCTTAGCCATCATGGCGGCCTGAAAGCTAAAGAAAGGACTGCCAATTATAGGTAATGATCTCAATACTTTTACATAATCAGGCATAGCCGCGTAATTCATAAATATTTCAGCCGAAGCTTCAGCCGCCTTCTGGGGAGTCAGGCGATATAACTTTTTACCGCCTTCTACTATCGGATCTAATAAATCTTCCCTATTTATTTTTACTATTCTACTTAACTTAAGAAGACTACTTTCTGCCAAACCAACATTTGTAAGGTATTGAGCATTTCCAAGTTTGAAAGATTGGTCAATATACTCATAATGATTCGGCATGGTATTTAACAAGTTATTCGCGATCCAATGAGCCGGACTTTTAGATTTATTTTTTTCTGCCCAAGCTTTCATGTCATCCAAATATTTTCCTCCACCCAACTCACTCGCTCCCCATCCGCTAGGCAAGTCGAAGGTACTGACTTTCCCTCCTCCTTTTTCCGATAATTCTTTTATTGTTTGAATTGAAGACGGGTAAGGCGTTCTTTTTCTTATATTCGCCTGAGCGTTTAAAATTTCTTCAGTTGTTTTTCCGCTTTTTATTTCCGCTGCAACCGCTTCGTCTAAATTTCTTTGGATATCGTCCCAAGCTTCAGATAGCACGTTTTTAACATCATCAAAAGACATATCGGGACTAAAACGCTTCATAACTTCTTTAATTGGAAGTTTACTTCCGGCCGGAATTCTTCCAATTATGGTTTCTGGGGCAAAACCAAAGACAGATTTAAAAAGATGGGGATCATTTTCCAGCATGTTAAACCAAGTGTTTGTATCATTAAAGAGATTCTCTTTCAAGAATTCAAATCCCTTTTTTCCTCTTAAGAACTGGTAATTATCGTAAATATATTTCATGTAACGCTGATCGCCAACAGGAAGTCCTGCCATCCAACCAAAAGTTGTGTTTCCTGCGGTCGCGTACACATGAGAAGCCGGGTTAGCCGGAACCTTCGCCCATTTGAATATTTTTAAGAATTCATCATTGGCGTTAATTAATTTATTTAAAGGTGTCCAGTCTTTTACCTTATCAAAAATTCCCAAACTTTTCGCCACTCCGCTCAAGCCTGTTTTTTCTAATGCTCCACCTACTGTCTTTGTTTTTTGTTTATCAAGCCAAGTGTCATACCACTTCACTCCTGTTTTTCCCATAGGAACTTCCTCATACGCTTTTATCAAATTTTTTACATTGTAGTCTTCAGCCGCCATATCAAGAAGTTTTGTCGCGTTCTCAAGATTATCAACCACTTTCACTGGTTCAACCACGGCCTCTTCGCCTGTTTTCAAAACACCCTGTAATTGATTTTTAATTCCTTTATCTAAAGTGACTGGCGCCCCAGGTTTTATAAAATCATCTATTGATTTAAACACATCTTCTCCTTTTTCTATTCCCGCTTCTTTAACTAAAATTATTCCTCTGTCTTTCGCCAGTCTGTCTACTCGATCTTTCATTCTGACGACTTTATTAAATTCAGTTGGAGAATATTTAAAGAAATCAACAAGATCGTCCCCGCTTGCTTTAAATTTCCCAATTCCAATAGCTGGCATCTTTCTAATACCACTTTCAATCGTTTCTCCAAGCGTTTTTCCTTTGTTTAAATCACTGATACCGAAGATTCCTTTCCCTAATTTATCGTAAACATTCGTCCCCATAAGAACATCATATTTCTCCGCCCCTGTTATCGCCTTTTTCCCTATATTCTCTGTCAATGTTCTATATTTCCCCGCTCCGGATAATAAAGTTCTTCCTATGGCTGACTCTTCGCCTAGTTTACCTCCTATCTTTCCCACAGTCTTCATTGGCGCTACCCATGGCATTACAGCGCGAGCCTTTCCCTGCAAATTAGAAACAGCTCCGACTTTTGCGGCCTCAAGTCCGGCCTTTAATCCGCCTTTAGTTGTTCCTTTTATCAACCCTGCCACTGTTCTAGGGATAAGAGCGGCTGTTCCCGCTGTGGCCCAGTTAACAGGATCTAAAAAGACATCCAAAGCAAAACCTAAAGGCATAGAAACAATCTTAGGGGCTCCAGTCTTTCTTAAAATGCTCCCGAAGGCTTCTTTCTCCGCCATATTGGCGTTTATATTCTCCAGTAAGCCTTTCTTAGAACCCAGACCAAGAGCCGACTCCGCCGCTCCAGCTATCGCGTACAAAGGACGGCTCAAAGCCCCCAAGCCTTTCGAAATCATCCCTTCCTTTGGAGCAGAAACATCTTCGTCTGGTTTGCTTGGGCCATACCACTGTTCTCTTATTTTTTGACTTTTTAATTGCTCAATATTATTTCTGACTTTTTCCAATTTCGCGTCCAGACTTAAATCACTTCCGGTCGGTGAAACTTTTTTAGTGTAAGCGGTTGGAGAAGAAGCTAATTTTGTTTCAAAAGTTTTTGCTTCTTTTTGTAAAGATTCCAGTTTTTTAGGATTAAATGGTTCTTGTTTTGCCATAATTATTCGTATTATACAATAGTCCTCTGTTATTTACCCCATTCATGAAAATACTTTTTTACCTTGCGATCAGTTTTAAACCTAACCTCAGGTTTCGGTGGCAGGATTTCCACATTTCCAGTGGAGACATTTAAGGCTTTTCTAGATTTACGCGTTATCAAAAGAAACTTCCCCCAGTCTGGCAGATTCACTATTTGTTTCCCTTTAAGTTCTTTTGATATTGTCCTCACCATCCCATAGTAAATATTCTTAACCGTTTGCAAGTCAACAATCCCGCTATTCAAGGCAACTTGTTTGAAAAATTCTTCAGGATTGATGCTTTTCATTTTTTAGTTTCATTATCACGTTATCTTTTTCGAATTCTATCAGTTCGCAATTAAATTCAGAAATTATTTTTCTTAACTCCTCGGTATTTCCAAACGCTTCATTGAATTCGAATTTGATTTTATTAATTTTTATTTTATTTTTTTTAGTAAATTCCAGAATTGATTTCAATATCAAATGATCATGTCCTTCCGTATCAATTTTCAAAAAATCAATTTCAGTTATTTCGTAAAGGTAAATTAATCTTGCAAAATTAATCACTCTCACTTCTTGCTCGCTGATTAAATTTTCTGGAAGGTCGCATTCTTTAAGCAAACGAAGAACAGTAATATGTTTCTCATTTAAAGAATTACATCCTCTTATCCAATCAGGGAAATTATATTGCTTTATAACTTCCGGCTTTAAATAAAATATCTTCCCCCAACCTTCTTTATCTGAAATTGCAAATGATGCTTTAAAAATGTTTTTACCGTCAGGCAGGTTTTTCAAATAAGAAAAAACAGGTTCCACTAAAAGTATCTTTTGCTCTGGTTTTAAATCACTCAAACTCGTGTCAAAATCGCTGGTACCCACATCACAAAAATCAAATTTCATAAAATTATTTTTTCAATTATTGCTCTTGTTATTTCATTCAATTGCATTTTTTTTCCATTTTGTTGATACCATCTTCTCGTTTCAAAAAACTTATCTGTTTTAGGAGAAAATTTTCCTTGCGCCTTACCAGCGCCAATCCAATCACATATCATTTCAGTTAAAAATGGTTCTGGAATTTCAAATATCTTAATCCCTTCTTCATCGGTAGGTAAAATCCACCATTGCCAATGATGTCTGTTTCTTTTTTGATGCAACAACCATGCGAAATCAAAATTTTTATCACCAGTATCAGTGGGTTTGTAATAACCAGTTTCATTTCGTCCTTTTTTAATATCGCTTCCTTTTTTCCCGTAAAAATAATTAGCATAAGGAATAAATTCACTTGGTAAAAACTTACTTAAATCATGGGTTATCCCGCGCCAAATTAAAGCGTTTTTAAAACATTCAATCATTACATAGTATTTATGTTTTATTACATATTTCAAGTATTTTATATATTTCATATTTTATAATATTATTTTTAATAAATTATCCACCGATTTCTCCCATGTATTATCTTTCATAGGATCTTCAAAAAACTCTCTCAGTTTTTTCTCATCTTTTACCACTATTACTTTATCAATAAAAGGTTCGCAGTTATTTCCGTTAGTCACTACAGTTATTCCACTCGCCAAAGCTTCCGCGCTAGTATTGGAAAACCCCCCTTCCATTTCCCAACTCACAAAATAGTCCCCGTTTCTATAGGCTTCAGCCAATTCATCATTATCCAAATCTTTTAATTCTATAAGATTAATATTTTTGAGATCACTTAATGCTCTATGAATAATGTGTCCTTGTTTATGGAGTCCTCTCTCTCCTCCCGAATAAAATAAAACATTTCGTATTCTAGGTTTGAAATGCGTCGTATTTACACCAAGTTCGCATAAATATGCGTCAGGGTAATCCTTAAGGAACCAACGGTTAATTAAAATAAAAGGATAATTCCCGTAATAAGGAGCATACATTTCTTTATATGGTCCACTTGCCAGCACCCAGACAAAAATCTTGCCTTGCATTTGAGAAATTGCAGGAAGCAGTTGCGGGTCTCCCACGATTATGATGTCCGCTTTAATTTCATAACGCCAATCAGCAATCTTTCCTTTAAAATCAAACCACGTGCAGTTTTGAGCTTCTGGCGGGGTGAATATCGTGTAGGTGTATCCCCTTTTTACCAGTTCGTTGCCCACCTCAAGAAAATGCCTGACACCTCCTCTTTTATCAAGACATGGAATGACGGCGCCGATGCTTGGTTTTGATTTCATATTTTGTTCTTTGCTATTAGCATAACATTTTTTATAGATTTTTTAAAATTTTTTTGCGGGTTTGGGTTTTTATATGTTAAATGTGTTTGAAACAACCCTGTCGAGGAACTCGAAATATGTTACTTCTTAAGCATTTTCAAAAAAAGAGTCGCGGAGGCAGGTCGGTACTCTTCCCCATAGTATCATCCAAACTTATGGGTGTTAAACAAGACAACTCCACCCCCTCGTCTTTCGCTATCTCCCGCCTCATACCCCCACGCTCCACGCTCTGTGGTTATTCCATCCCTCCTCTTACGCCCCACGTCTATCTTTCTTCATTTAAAACTATTTTTTTTGATATTGTTTGGTCGATTATGAACAGTGTCAAATGTTAGTCTTTATAAATCGGTTTGTTTAATACATCAATAACATGAATAATAATATCATCGTTCGCAATATTATCAGCCCAGACGTCAATGGTTACAGCAGAGTAACAATAGCTAATGATCTATTCAACGCAGTAAGAGGAGTTAAACCTGAATTACCATACAAAGGAATGGGAGACGCTGGAGGTAATGGAGTAAGAGTTTTCACAATCGATGGAGTAGACCTATATGTGCGTTACAATAAAGAAAATAGGAATACTATATTCATTATGAAAACAGAGGAAGCTACGAAGCACCTCAAAACATTAGCAATGGAAAGAGCAGGAGAAGAGAAACTTCCATTCAATGCTTCACAATTCGCAACAGTTTAAAACAGAGACTGTCGCAAATGCTCCTTACAGGAACTCAAGCGTTCAATGGCAACGTAAACAAGCCATTAGCTTCAAGCTTCATCAGCTCTACATCACGGAATTAAAGGTCATCTTTCAACTCAAAATCTTCATCTCGATGATGATGGCGAACAAAGAAACCTCTGTTCGGTGGTGTTCGGCTTATGGAGCTTGAGGCATTTAATAACTAACTAAATAAAATCATGACATTTGAATTTCAAAAACAAGGAACAAAAGTTATCGCCACTGTCAGCTATAAAGGCATTCACTTCCAAGCCTCAGGAGAAACTCAAGACGAGGCTATTGCTCAAGCTTATCAACAATTTTTGGATAACAATCAAACTAAATAATAAGAATAAAAGCACGAAGCATTTCGCTTCGTGCTTTTCCTATTGAAATTTTATGAAAATAATAACAGACAAAAAACAGGAAAAAATTGACGAAATGATGATTAAAAAGTTACGTTTTGTGGCAAGAGCAACACTGGAAATGGCATATCCATTTACCCCAAAACAGGAACTGGAAAAAGCAATGGACAGAGCAGAGCAAGTATATTGGGCAAATAATGTAATATCAATAAAATATGACAACAAATAACATCCATAACGCCGAACATCCTTACCGCCAAATCGCTATTCGCCTCATTGAAAACATCATCGAGCCAGCCCTGTCAAGCAGATACTGGGGTGACACAGGGGTTGAGGGGGAAGAGTATTACAGATTAGAAGACAAAATAGTCGAATTATTAGCAAGTTACAAAAACATAAAAATAATATGAAAATAGTAAACCACAATAAAAATAACTTTTATGATATTGATAAAATCATACAGGAGATTATCAGTTTATTAAGAAATTAAAATTTATGACTAAAATTAAAGAAGTTATAACAGAGATAATAGAGAAGATTGAGGAGATGAAAGTGGGTAATCACCCTAGTCTCAATAATTATTCTGCGATTAGATACAACACGCTTGAAAATGTAATAGAACTATTAAAGAAATCTTTATCCACTTTTACAGATGAAACACAACAAATAAAATGACTAAAAATAACATGAAAATAAATAAGCCACCTCACGATAAATTATATTATGACAAGGAAATAGTGGTAACACATCCTGACATAAACAATAACCAAGAAATAGAATTAAATATCGAAACGATGACATTGTGGCACAAAGAACCAGACTGTAAGATTGGTCATTTTGGCTATAACTTCTTTGTCAGAACACCTTACGGGGTTAAAGGAAAAGAATACGCCAATACAAAAACAATGGAAAAAGCTATTGAAAAAACACTTACTAATAATGGATTTAAAATAATCAAATGGATACCAAAAACATGAAAACAATAAACAAACCGATTTTAGTCCAAGACAGCGTTAAAGAAGCAATCGCATGGCTCGAATCAGAATATCCGCGCGGGATAGAGTTGATTTATATAGATTACAACGACTCTATCGAAGATTCTAAAAAAAGAGAAGAGATACTGCAAAAGCCCGAAGAGGCTTATGAAATCATAGACGGGAATAATTGGACTGCGGACGCACAATACGTAACGATTGACTATGTCACGAAAGAATACAAAAAAACAATAAAAACCGAAGAACTAACAGAAGAAGTATCAGAAGCAATGAGAAACTGGTGCTTTGAACATGATACAAGTGATCTTGTAAAAGACTTACTGAAAAATACTAGAGATGAGTATATGTATTACGATACAGGAGTATCGTTTGAAAGTTTAGATTATACCGGCAATCAAGAAAAAGAAATCGTCAAAAGAGCAAAAATCATCGCTAAGAAATTAAAAATCGACTATGAGAAACACGCAAAAGATTTAAGGCTTATGATCGCTCAAGCATATTACGGCGGGCAGTTAGTTATATTGTTCGAGAATAACATAAGCAACTTTATGGAAGATGAGAAATATATCAAATTCTATAAAGACGCTGAAATCTGCTTAATGGATAGAGGCGGTGGCAGTGGAGACAACACAAAAATAAACGAGACGCTATTATTTGAATTCAAAAGAGAAAATATCCACACTGACAGGGGTGATAATGGGTATTCATATTCAGGAGATGTCTGCGGACTTGTCGGTGGGATCATGGAAGACGGCGTAATGACAAACAAGAAACAAAACGCAAAGGTGATAAAAATCGGCACGAATGAAGAAAGGAAAGAGCAAAGAGAAAGAGAGGCGCGTTACATCGCCACTTGGAACAATGGAAAAGGAAAATGTACTTTTGGGGATATGAATATGAAAAGACACAAAGATACGACTTACAGAAATGATTATCCTTGCGGGAATAAATGTGCTTCTTGTGGCACCTTCTGGATCGATTAGTAATTTATTAACGAATTAAAATAAAAATATATGAAATGCGATAATCACAAAACAAAAAAAGCAGAATATAATGTCCAATTAGCTTGGGTTATATACGATATAGATGAAGAAGAAAACTATATTAACGAAAGAACAGACTCAAATTCAGAACCAGTAGAAAACGCCCATCTTTGCGAGAAGTGTTTTGAGAAATGGGATAGTGGAGAATTAGACTTATAAAATTAATAAAACAACCATGACAATAATCAAAATAGACGGCGTTTATCACGCTACCATGCAAATCAATCAATCGGGAATGTCCGGACTTTACTTCGGACAAGGTTACACCTTCACTGAAGCGATCAATGAAGCAATAGACAATTATTATAAACAACTAATTCCATTTTAAATTTATGGCAAACAATTGCGAAAATTACTTAAAAGTAATAGGAGACAAAAAACAATTAAAAGAATTTAACAAAAAAACACAAACTAAAGAACAAGCTTTCACCTTAGAAAAATTGGTCCCCACACCGAAGGCTTATCTCAAAGAAGGAGACGAAAGATGGTATGAATGGAGAATCAAAAATTGGGGAACCGAATGGGATGTTTACCCCGACAGCATTAGCCGAGATGGAGACGAAGACACGGATGAAATCAGCTTTGACACAGCTTGGGGGCCACCGCTCGAATGGTTGCAAAAGGTCAGTAAAATGTTTCTCAAACTGACTTTCATTCTTAGCTATGATGAACCGATGATGGGGTTTAAAGGCGTGGCCAAAGCGGTTAAAGGGAAATTAGAAGACAAATGTATCGATTACTAGATAATAAATAAACACATGAAAAAACAAAACACAATATTCTGTCCGCTTTGCTCAAGCAAAATAAGACATAAAAAATTCAAATCAACGCATATGTGGATATGTAAAGAATGTCCGTTTGTCGGTTTTGAATTTTACGAATATAAAAACTTGCAAGACTTATACAAAAAATTATTTGAAACAAAATCATGAAAAACTTAATAGAAAAATACGTCAATAAAAAAGCGACAATCGCTCAAAACAGAATGCGATTCAACGTGATAATCAAAGACGTAAAAATGAACTATGGCAAAGAGCTTTTCCTAGTCGCTCCAGAAAAAGGAGAAGGAGAAGCATGGATTGCAGAAGTAAAACTAATATAAAAATATATGAAAGAAATACTATCAAATATCGCGCTAATTGATTTAACCAATTTTTGTAAAAACAACAAAATTGATTGTTCTGGCACCCATTTAGTAAAAAATGGACGAGGGTTTGCTTATAGTCTATGCAGAGATACTGATGGACTAGCTATTACCACCGTCAGATTCCATAAAAGCCAAGTACCGACTCATACTATTAACCCTATAATTATCTAATACTATGAACAAAATAAAAACAAATATCAAAAAAGCGCTAAAAGAATTTAAAAAAGAATACAAACGAAATGTCGCCTTAGATGAAATGTGGACAGATTGGAATTACCTATCACAGACACTTGATAAAAATGACATTTCAACTCAATTCTCTCAAATAGACGAAGGATATGGTAACTCAACAATCGCCACTTATTGGGTCCCCACGCTGCAAAAAGCTGTCGTTCTTGATTGGGACATATCTTCACAATACGAAGACATGGACAACCTAATTGACACCATTGCCCACTTAGAAAAAGAGGGGATAAAAATAGAACAAGACTTCAAAAACATTTCTGAAATAAGAGAAACGCTTGCTCAGACATTAGACTACCTATTCGACTCAGAAAAGAAACATTACGAAGAAAGTTCTAAAGAAGAAAAAAAGAATCACATTTATAAATTAGCCAAAGACGTTAAAAAATGGCTTAAGAAATAAATAACATGTACTACCAACTATATTGCAACCAAAATCACGAATACATGAACACGGGAAGAAATTCTAAAACAAAAGAAGAAGTAAAAGAATCTCTTCTATCTTACCTATCAGCCGATCATGACGAAGAACAACTAGAAAATTACCGTAAAAACGTCTCGCCTGATGAACTGGCCGGCTATTACGAATTTGAGATCCATGAAACAAAAGAAAAAATGCCTAAGAATTCATGGGACGAGTTGTATTTTAAAGATATAACTTTATAAATTAAAAAAACAATCATGAAAAACACAACAAGAGAAGAAATTGAAAACATCTTATCCGAAATGGAAAATGAAGATGAAACATTACCCTTATTGGAAAAAGCAGCAAAACATTACTGCGGCACATGGGATTTATGCGAAGGATACAAACACGCATTATTAGAAACACTGCAAGACCAATATGACAACCACTCCGAAGAACAAGAACCAGATGGCCTGAATAAGCTATCAGATATCTTATTAAACAAAACAACATAACAATTATGAAACACTGCCCACAATGCAAAAACAAAACATTTCACACGATCTTCTCAACCGAAGTAACGTTTGAAAATAAAGAAGGAACCTTAACCGCCGTTGATGAAAATAATCTAGGTCATGACGGAATATTCATTTGCTCGAACTGCGAAGCTGAATACAAAACATCGGACTTTGACGACATTATTTACAAATAACCCAAACAAATATGAAACCAACAAAAAAAGTATTCCTCATCAACGACATCGTCATTAAAGACTTCAAATACGACAACCCGGAAAGATATGAATTCACTAAAAATATTCCATATTTTTTAGATTTTGTTCAAAACTATAGCAAAACTGCGACAGAAGACGAGAAAAAAACTGCTGAAAGTTTTTCTCAAACCTTTCCCGCTTCTTTTGGAGATATTAAAACTTGGACGCAAAAAAAAGGAGGACACGAACATCTTATTGAAGAATGGGAAGATGCCGACAATTTTGAAGAAATCTATGAAATCCCCATGATGAACACTCTCCGCTATTACCCATCTTGGGTCAGTTTCAAAGAAGAAGACCGCCACAAAACCGTGGGGAATACTACCTTGCTCTATGACACCGAAGAAGAGCCTGGCGGACTTTACCGCTGGGCGGTAGGTATGACAGGAGGAGGAATGGACTTATCGCCAGACTTATTAGCCACATTTATCAACCTAGAAGAGGGTGTGCCTTTAGAACTAGCAAGAAGCATAAACCGAGACTACTCAGCTTATATCAACAAAGAAACCCATGAAGCCAACTGCGACATGCTCGCTCAAGCTTTTCTTGATTATGGAAATACAATGCTTAATTGCGCAATAAGACTCAACCCAACCCTTGAAAAAGACAGAACACTCCAAAGACACATCAAAGGACTCCAAAAAACCTCCGCAGACACTCTTAAACATATTAAAAACTAATTTAGGTCATTACATACAGCCTCGCTTTGTTAACGCGTCCTAGAGGCTCCCAAAGCCTTAAAGACCCCTTCCACAGCCACATTGTCACCAAACAATGAAACATCATTCAAACAATATAAGAAGAAACAATAATAATATAAAAACATTGGTCCCAAACACCAAATTTATATTTATCGGCCAAAAACAAGAAGATAACACATGGGAAAGCTACTTAAAAGATCCTGATAAAGGCAAAACAGCAAAAATCGGCTCAAATATGGGAGATAACGCCTTCAAACTGTTTTGCAAATTAATGCTTAACACAACAATTCAATAGGTCGAACTAAAGCCAGAAGCTAACAACTTCTGGCTTTTTTTATGAATCAACCCAGATCCCCGAAGTTAGTGGAATTGAGAGATTTGAATTCTTAAATGGAATTGAAAGTTTTGAGGTTTTTTAAAATCCTTATTTATAGCCGTATAAAGAGTTTTTACCATATAGGGAAACTTTTTTCTTTTTAGACATAAAACTAAGTGTTTTTTGTTTACAACCTATGCATAAATGGACACAACCTATGCATTTTCTAATTATAAACATAGAGTTGGGACATGTTTTCTAATTACAAACATAGAGTTGGAACATGTTTTCTATTTACAAACATAGAGTTGGAACGTATTTTCTAATTATATAACTAGAGTTGGGTGTAGAAACGAGTTCGGATTAATCCACGCCAAATTATATTTTTTTATTTTTTACTCGTTACTTAAACCACTAACCACCTTAACTTTACCCAAACCCCTACCCTAACCCTATCCCAAACCATATACAACGAAACAAACCCCGCACCACGCGCCTTAGGTAAATGGTGCGGGAGATATATTAGATATTATACTAGATATTATATTATTATGTCTGGACGTCCAATATCCGCACTTGGTTTTATAACGACGCATTTACTCTTCATATTCGCGTACCGTATTCGTAACTCATATTCGTATTCTTATTTTTCTTAAAAGTCTTTCTTAAGAAAACAGGATTTTTGGTAATCCGAAAATCCCAGACAGCCTGAGGGAAAAGCCTGTCCCTGTTGGGATTAGACTTCGACGCAACGGGTTGGTAGCTTATTTTAGCATCCCGACAGTGAACTTATCAGTCAAGGCATTTCAGCCCATTGTCTAGCCCGATCGCAACTCAATCTCGTGTCATGATTGCTTTCTCACTATTAGCGCGGACTGTACTTGTGTGCTTGTAAGAGTGAACACTGTAATACGCCCTATCTCTTACAGAGGCCTCTTCCTAAAGACTAAACCGATAATTAACCTTTTCCTAAGACAAACTATTAGCTTAGCCCTCGGGTTGAATCCTATTGCTTTGGTGGCGCCAAGAGAAGGATCAATAGATTAGCCCTCCTTTCTCTCAGTATTTCCAGCGGACTATCTCCGCTCGTATAAACAAAAAACCCTTCCTTTCAGTAGGGAACGTAGTATTTCTACGACGCTCACCCCTGAAAAAAAAGGTTCCCGAAATCTTAAAGGGTGAGCTATCTACTGGTCAACTTTCGTCAACATCAATAATCTAACATACCCCAAAAACAAATGCAAGGAACATGTGGAATACTTTTTCTTACAACCAATTCACTCCCTTGCTCCAAAGATACGCTAATAAACGTTCTTTGAAGCCAGAGTTAGCTAAACCGAAGTTTAGTGATAAATTATCAATTGCAAAATAGTCAGTTTTTTATTGATAAATTTCTTACTTTAAACTTTAAAGCAAGGGATTGAATTTGTCGCACTTAAGATACCTATCGCTTACAAAAAACTCCTTAACGTATATAGCATTACAAGATCCTTTGCGAGAAGCCATTTTAAAAACGCAATTCTCGCATATATCTCCCGCTTCTACTCCTTCAAAGTAATCCTTAAATTTATGTTCTGTTTCCATTTTATTTTTTATCCTTCTTAGAATCCCTCTGGCACTTATCACTGCAATAAAACATTCTATGTCCTTTTAACTCATTATTGCAATAAAGACATCTCTTACTTGGATTTTTTCTTATTTTAATATTCATATATTTATTATTATTTATTCCAGCAGAATTTTGAATAAATCCATGGCTTTGTTCCTTCCTTATTATAAAGCCATATAGCGTAACCTTCATTCCCTTGCTCAGTAAAAATATTATACCCCAACCTTTGAGCAGCCTCAAGGTGGTAAAAAGTGTTCAATTGATATTTCCCCGTATCTTTTGGATTTTCTCTTCCTCGTATAACCTGTCCGTTTTCATCAAATTGTTTATTTCCACTCTCACAATAAGCAATTCTCTTTAGAACCTCAGGAACCTCTTGGATTTCCTTTTTTTGTTCCTCTATCGCCGAATAGGCCAAAACTGGCTCTGACGCTAAGTAATCTCTATAAATCGCAATAGGCTCTTGGGGCATTATTTGAGAGAGGATGACCGTTTGAGTCATGGCCGTCAAACCAACCGCCTGAACAATCACCGATAGCGAGTTCAAAAATATGTTAAACATAAAACGCATGAGCTGCGTTGGGCCGTTTCAACTACTTATCAAAACTCTGTTTAGGCGAGATTCTAAAGTAAACTGCCATGAGTCCTAGAAAACCATTAGCATATACCATCATACTGGCTGGGATAGCGTCTTGAACACCAGAAACTCCATTAACCATAAAAATACCAACAAGTACCCAAAACTGACGAGATTTTAAAAGACTTTTAAATTTATTAATCATATAAGTTATTATTAAATTATTAATTGCTTCTTGCTTCAATCCATAAAGAAGCTCCCCTTAATAATAACATAAGTCCTGTTTATTTCTTAGAAATCAACTCAATGATATATTTCCACATTCTCGCTAGAAGATTTCTATTTTCCTCTAACTCTTTCCTGCATTTTTCTACCTCCACGCTATTAGTATTTGTGTCCGGCTTCGATATTAAATTACTCACGTCTTGAATGAAGTCAGACCAAGTTTTATTAACAGTTTTTAAAGCGGTTAAAGGATCATTGCGACGAATCGGATCAAGTGCGTAATGTCCGACAATACGCTGTTCAGGATTGATATTATATTTTTTACAGAGAAAAGCATGAAGTTCCACATAATTCTGATAAGCCTTCTGGTTATCAATCGCGCCTCCGTAACAAAGCTCTATGCTTAAAGCCCAATCATTAGCGTCGCGCCCATATATCTCATTGTCCTTTACTGAAACATATCTAACGTGCCACGCTTTTTCTTCAGGGGGAATGGCGCAAATGATTTCTTTATCATCGACAAAATAGTGAGCGCTAGCCTCCATTTCATTGGCTGAATTTATGAAATAACTAACATTTCCATCAGCCGTAGACCCCGAATTGGCCGTATCGTGCGCCGTCAAAAAATAGACTCCTTTTAAAACCAACCCGGGTCTACGTTTAGTGTTAATCGGTATGAGTTTTTCTGTTATCGCGATCATCTGTGTAAAATTGTTTTAATTATAAGATATGTGCTCCCGATAGCTAAAATAATCCCTGTTATTTTCATTACCCCCTTAAAGGTTACTTGTGTTACTCTACTTGTTACTTTAAAAGATCTATAAAAATCAATAATGGGAAATAAATCTTCCATCATTTTTTTTTGTTCTCCGATATGATTGCTTATCAAATCCCCTAACCTTGCCAGCTCTTTTCCATTATTAGCATAAACTTCAAGATGATTGGAAAACCGAACTTCCAGTCCGTCAAGCTGTTCGTCAAGATGTTTTAGTTGTTGCAGATGTTCCTGTTGCATGTCTTAAATATTTTTTAGATTAGAACTATTCTAACAAAGTCCTTTTTGTCACTGTTTTTAATCTAAAAATAAATGAGCTATTCTGATTCTAGGAATTATTGACAATCCATATTTCTATATTCATCCTTGCGCATTTAAACACCTCATGAATTTTTTATACCTTTATGAAGATTCTTATATCCTCCCACGTTGCACTTATCACAAAAATTCCCTCTTTTCTTGTATCTATCCTCACTACTTTCGATTTCTTTCCCACAAACGCAACATTCATCTTTTATATCTTCCGTGTCGTACTCATATTCTACCGTGTGGGCCAGAACCAGTTCTTTGTCAATTTTTCTCTCTGGAATATGTTCTTGATAGATTCTTTTCATATTATTTTTGAGCTCCTCTATCGATATTAATAATCATAGCAATGTCTGATTCTTTTACCATCCAATATTTCTTGCCTTCCAAAGTAATAGTATCTCCAAAAGAAAAGATAACTTCATCGCCTGGTTTTACAAACAAAACTCGTATCTCACCATTCTTATTTTCACCTGGCCCGATAGCTTTCACTACCCCTGTTTTAAAACTAGAAACATCACTCTCATTTGAAAGAATCAATCCACTGCTCGTCCTTGCCTCTTCTGGGACGCTTACGAGCACTTTATCGAATAATAGTTTTATATTCATATATTTATTAATTATTTTATTAAGCATACCAAAAAGTCGCGCCTTCCGTTATTTTATTTAATTCATCATAAAACTCAGGATCAAGTTCTTTGACTCTTTGTCTCATGAACTTATCATATTGTCCATGAACGCCTTCCCAATCTTCTTTTTTCATATATTCCTTAAAGCTATCTTTTTGATTTTGTGTTAATTTCATATATTTTTATAATAAATTTCCTATAATTACCGATAATCCTCCCAACACCAAACCTAAAAATATACCGCTTCGAAAACCTCTTTTAAATTCTTTTTTGTTTCTCATATATTTCATATAATTAAAACCTTCTGATAATTCTATTTGTTGTTTTTCCACCCGCGGGGTCTAATATAATTTCAACTTTATCTCCGACTAAAACCGTAATTTTGTTTAATTTCATCTTTCCACCCAAATAAGCAATAATTTCTCTGCTATCATCGAGTTTCACACGAAACAAAAGATTAGGAAGCTTATCTAACACTAAACCTAAAACTGTTTCTTTGTTTTCTTTCATTTTTTTCTTCTTTTTAATTCAGCCTTGATTGTTTGTATAAATGCTAAAAACTCACATACCTCCAATTCCGCCCACAATATCCAATGTTCTAGTTCTTTTTTGGTCATTTTATTTAGTTTTTTCATATATTTAATTTAAATCTTTCAAATACTTACCAAAAAGTTCTAGTCCTTTTTGTATTTTTTCTTTTCTTTTCGCCATTTCCTCTTGATTTGTTTCATGTGGAACATAACCTGTGGAATATTCCTCAAAAAGCTCGTCAAACGCATATTCTATCAATCTTAAGACATCTAACCATGCTGCTGGGTCACTTTTAAATTCTTTAGGGAGAAGAATTCCATGTTCCGCTTCATATTGTGCGTATCTTTTAATCGAATCGCGTAAAGATATAATAATTTTTTCTTTAAAAGAAAATATATTATTTTCTGTCCACTGTTTTTCTAAAAACTCTTTTTTGTTTTTAAATAAAAGACGGACATAAAGAAAAGTCATCCACATAAGTAAAATCGATATAATATAAATCATGTTTTTATTTTTTTATTTTTAATAATTTGTGCTTATTTGCTAAATGGCTATCCACATTATCAAATATCATCCTGCAAACTGGACACTTTTCTGGCTTACGTTTTTTATTCACCTCAAGAATACGCTTTAGATTTACGTCTCTTTCGTGTTGGCTGATTCTTCTTTGCCCTGTGTGTCCTTTTTTGAATCTGTGCTTTTTACCGCTTTTTAATAAATTCTCAAGATATTCCTCTCTTCTTTCTTCAAATGCTTCTTTTTTCTTTTGATAAACTTTATCGCTGATCAAAGCCATTTTATAGGGTAATTCAAATTCTTCTTTGTATTCTCGAGCGGTGATTCCATGAAAATGAAAAATATGAGAACCTAAATGATCATAACTTTTTCCACAAATCTTACATTTTAATTTCATAATTTTATTTAACTAATAACTTAATGTTAAGAAGCGATCTCGGGAGGTTTAACAGATAAATTCTGATAACTAATTAGGAAAACAAAATTTAAATTGATGTATTTTATATTTCACCAAGCTCCTAAGATCAATTCTTAACACTAACTTTATTAGTTTATACCTTCTATTTTACTTGTCAGGTAAATCATTCTTCTTTTCTTTCTTCTCTACAATGGCGACATCAGTAGTAAGAAATGTCCCAGCCGCACTCGCTGCGTTCTCTATGCAATTTCTAGTGACTTTAACTGGATCAACAATGCCATCTTTTATCATATCGGTTGTATAAACCTTTTTTGACGCATTAAACCCTCCGTTAAGCTCTTCCATCGCTTCTACGCGCTCCAAAACGCCTGATCCATCTCCCATTCCACCATTTGACCCAATTTGTCGTAGCGGAGCTCCTAGAGCGTTAAGGACGATGTTAAAACCTATCTCTTCGTCATAAGTGAGCCCTTCCGGCTTTTTTATATTCTTTCGAGCTCGCAAAAGAGCCACGCCACCACCTGGGACAATTCCTTCTTCAAGTGCCGCTTTGGTGGCATTAACAGCATCTTCAATCTTTAGTTTGAGATATTTCATCTCTGTTTCTGTCGCCGCCCCAACTTTTATCACAGCGACTCCGCCAGATAGTTTTGCTATTCTCTCTTCTATTTTTATTTTGTCATGCTTGCTTTCCGTCTTTTCTAATTCCTGCCTAGCAACAGAAATTCGGGCATCTATATTTTCTTTTTTTCCTATTCCTCCCACAATCGTTGTTTTATCTTTAATTGAAATTACTCGTGAAGCCTGACCGAGATCTTCAATAGTTGCTTTATCTAAGGTTTTTCCAGTATCGCTAGAAACTAAAGTCGCTCCGGTAATAACACAAATATCTTGTAAATAATCTTTCCTTCTTTCTCCAAAACCAGGCGATTTGATTGCTAGGGTTGAAAAGAGTCCGCGCATCTTATTAATTACGAAAGTATGAAGCGCGTCTCCTGTCACATCATCCGCGATAATAACAAGTTCTTTTTTACCTGTCGTCATAACAGCTTCAAGAATAGGGAGAATTTCCTGCGCGTTAGTTATTTTTTGATCAGTAACAAGAATATAAGGGTGTGAATATTCAGCTTCCATCTTTTCTTGATTTGTCACCATATAAGGGGAAATAAAACCGCGATCAAAATCCATTCCTTGAGTTATTTCCGAGACCACTCCGGCTGTTTGCCCTTCTTCTACCGTAATTATTCCGTCATTTCCCAGTTTTTTTATAATATCGCAGATAATTCCTCCAACTTCAGACGATTCAGCGGAGATTGTGGCGACTTGACGAGTTTCTTCGTCGTTCTTAATTGGCGTAGCGATGCCCTTAATTGCTTCTACAACCGCCGTAGTGGCTTTTTTAATGCCATCTTTGACTTCTATCACATTAGCCCCTGTGGCAATGTATTTAAGTCCATTGGTGATAATAGCGTGGGTTAAGAGGATCGAAGTTGTGGTACCGTCCCCAGCTGAATCATTCGTCTTCTCCGCTACCCCTCGAACTATCTGCGCTCCCATATCTTGAAATTCGTCTTCTAACATAATCTCACGAGCAATAGAGACTCCATCATTGGTAATAGTTGGACCTCCCCAGCCTTTGGAAAGCGCCGCGTTTTTACCAGCTGGTCCAAGGGTGCATGAAGTTGCCCTATTAACCGCGTCTATCCCCTCAAAAATTGCTTTACGAGCTAGGTCGCCATACAAAATCTTCTTTGTCATATTGTTTTTATTTATTATTTAATAATTTTTTTCTATGTCTTTCACCATCTCATCTAACATTAACTTTTTATTTTCTTCTTTCTTACCTTCAAATAGTTTATCAAAAATTTCTTGCTTGTCAAGTAATAATTTCTTCATAAATTCATCGATGGTGCTTTTACTTGTAATCTGATAGATGTTCAATGATTCATAAACCGCCCCGGGACGATGCGCGCGGTTTAGGGCTTGTTCCATAGCCGCAGGGACCCAGTCATAATCTATGAATAAAACATTACTGGCCGCCGTTAAGGTGATTCCCGTGCCGGCAGAATTAACTCCTCCAAAGAAAATCTTAATTTTAGGATCTTCTTGAAACTTTTTAACAATCTCTCCACGCTCATTAACATCTGTACTTCCAATAATCATGACTGACTGATCCCCAAAATATTTTTGAAGTTCCAAGAGGGGCGCGTTAAAACATGAAAATACGAGAATTTTTTCTCCATCTTCGATTATATTTTGAATTAATTCTTTCGCGACCTCTATTTTTGCTAAACTGCTTATCTGTCTCAGGTAATTTATTCTTACTAATTCCTCCGCTTGAATATCTTTTGAACTTATAATATTTTTCTTTTCTTTATAATCTCTAAGATATTTGGCAAGATCTGAAGCGGCAGTTTTATATTGTTTATAAAATTCTCCTGATAATTCCATCGGTACCTCTGTTCTTATTTTAGGTGGAAGTTCTGGCAACACTTCTTCTTTTGTCCGACGGAGAAAATATTTTCCAATTTTTTGTTTTAGTTCTTCCAAATTAGACGCACCTTTAGCTTCAAAACCCCGATTCCCCTGTTTTCCTTCACAATATTTTACCGCATAAGAATACCAATTATTCCAAACAAGGGGATCAATTATGGAAAGGAGATTAAAGAGCTCGATGGGTCTGCTTAAAATCGGGGTTCCAGTTAAAAGTAAAACCTTAGGAATATTTTTTGCGATGGCTTTAGCGGCCTTGCTTCGAATAGCGGAAGGGTTTTTCAAAAATTGCGATTCGTCACAAATACAAATATCAAATTTATACTTCATAAGCTCGTTAAAATTCTTTTTAAGAGCATCATAATTAACTATGATTATATTAATGTCATGAGGTATTTCTGAAAACTTAGTTTTAGATTCAACTATAAAAGATTTTAATTTTGTCCATTTTTTTATTTCATTTTCCCAAGAGAATTTTACGGAAGCTGGGCAAATGATAAGAGTGCGTTTAAGGTTCTCATGAACCACATATCCTAGAGCTTGGGCCGATTTACCAACCCCGGGGGAATCCGCTAGTACCGCTCTACCATTGCTATTAATAAAAAACTCCACTCCCAGTTTTTGGTAATTATATAGCTCTCCCTTTATCCCTTTAATCTCCAAAGTCGAAACCTTCATCTCCTTTATTTCTTTAGCTATTTGTTCTTTTTCTTTGTTTTCTTCTTGCGCTAAAGCATATTTGGCAACTTCTTTATCAAGCCCCTCGCCAAATTGGGTTGTAGGGAATTTATCTTTTAACATCTTAATTACTTGAGGATCTTTAAACCTCCAGCTCTTTTGATCTCCATCATAGCTAAATTCAGTCCAACCCAATACTGATTTCAGATATCGGCAATATTCCACAACATCTTGATCATAATCAAAACTTAAAGCATATTCGTAGTATTGAGTTTTTTCTTTTTTTATTAACATATTTTTAAAAATCTATTCCGTCACCACAATCTATAACCTTTAATCCTTGCTCTCTCCACATATTTATAATTCTAGGACGATCATCGAATACACACTCAATTTCATATTTCTTTAAACATTTGTCATATATCTCTTTTTTAATATCTGTATCAGGTCTTTTATCTCCAGCGCGCCTCATCAACAAAACATCATATTCAAAACCATGTTTCTCTAACCATCTTTCAGTGACTTCACGATAATTTCCAGGGCGCCCGGAAACAAGAACAATAGGATGTCCTTTTTTTCTATATTCATCCACCTGTTCCATCACGTCTAAACGAGGGGGATCTTTTTCTATTTCAGAATAAAAACCGTCCCAATTTTTCTTTTCGCCTAATAAATAATGTTTACGATGTTCACAGTCAGCAATCGTTCCGTCAATATCAACGCAGATTATTTTTTTCTCATTCTTAGGTTTCCATATTCCTGCCATCATTGCCATTTCCAAAATCACTGCTTTCCCTACCTTTTTTTCTCTTTTAGAATCACGTTCAATACACTCTTCGATTGATGTATCCATATTTACATATTCAATTTTTGCATCATGGATTCTCGCTAATTCTTTCCACGATTGAACAACTTTATCATTCAAATTTGTATCGTCGATCAACACGTTTATGTTATTCTCTAAAAAGAAATCTGCCAGTCTCCTTGCCGCATCTTTTGTCTGCCCCTCCTTTATACCGCTCCAAACATTAAAATGAAGCATTTCACGAAGAAGATCGCGGTTGATGCGGACAGCGTTACCAGAGTCTTTTATTATTTCTTTGGCACGAGTTGTTTTACCAGAGGCCGGTAAACCAGACATTAAAATTAATTTACTCATGTTTTTTGTCAGCAACACTTATATCGTCATTAATAATACTAATGAAAATCATCTTAGCTTTTCTTGTCGCAACCCTATGAAGACTTTTAAAATCAACTCTTGGTACATCTTTTTGAATGGACCATATCTCTTCTGAGAGCATGTCATGATATGCGCTATTCATAACTCTTGGAACATCTTTCATGCTAAGTTTTTCATTTATCTCCGGTTGTATTTTATCCATTATTTTCTTTACACGTGGGAGAGTCATATATTTATTCACAACATACATTTCATAATACGTATCACTATGTTTATTATTTCCGCCAAACATTATCCCATTATCTTCTTTAAAAGATTCAGTTACGATTTTCGCAAAAGCTTGATCTCCAAAAGTATTTACAAAATCCAAATTTTTTATAACGATACCTTCACCTCGATCACCAAATTCTGTCTTCCCCACAAATTCTGTAAGTTGTTCAACTGTAGGGTTTTCAAACTTGCCATGGAATGGGACTGTTTCAATTTCATATTGTTTTGCTAAGGATAATACCCTATCGTGAGGTAAATACTTTCCCGTTTCTTGATCAAAAATATCAAAAAGATAAGCTTTTTTGTAAGCTGTTTCCTTGTACGCAATGGTATGCCTGACTAACCACTCGAGATACAGTCTCCACTTAGGATGTTCTGAGAGAATCTTTTTAACCCCTTCATGTTTTTTAACATAAGGAACAAAACCATTAAATTCTTCATTTCCCAAAATGCGTGTTCTTGAACCCATTTTCATTTCTCCATTAGAATCAATCCACACACTCACATTGGCGCCATCAATTTTTTCTTGAACGAAACAATTTCCTTTTAAAATACCTTCCGTTTCTTCTTTGCCCAAACGATGAATCTTGCCATAAGATCGAAAATTCGAAGTATTTTTTTCTTTTATTTTTATTTCATCTTCCATATAATTTTTTATTCATTTATATATTTAATTTTCCCATTAATGCTTTAAAAAAATCATTTTTTTCTGGTGATGATTTCATTCCCATTGCCCAAAAAGCAAACCAATCTGCCACAAGTTCCCAGTCATTGTTAAATAAATTAATATCTTCCCCTTCGGTAATCCAATGTCCAAATTCATGTAAAAGAACATAATTAAAACTTTCACTTGAAAGATTTGAATTAATGTAAATTATGTTCTGAGTTGGCCAATAACATCCATTTATTTCGTAGCCACCACTAACTTTTTTCCCAGTATATTTGCAATCATCTTTAAGACCGGAGACTAATCTAATTTTCAAATCAGATAGATTTTTAGCTGAACTAACTGTTGGCAATAACAAGATAAACAAAATCAATAATATTTTTTTCATGTATTTCCCTTTATTTTTTTGTTTTCTTTTCTTTAACTTTTCTATTTTTGGGTAGTACCCCTTCACCGGCAATTAAAATATCTTTTCCTAATTTACTCATAACTTTCTCTTCACCAGTTTTTTTATACAAAGCTCGTCCTTCATTATATTTAATTCTCCCGTCTTCTTTAACTGGTATTACCTTAGAAATAGTTTCTTCTGTTCTTGGGGTCGGCCAGTTATTCTTTCTGATATTTTTCTTTTTTAAAAAATCCTTTCTGCGATTTCTTTCTTTTAATCTTTTTCTTGCGATTAATTTTTGTGATTTCATATTATTTAATATTTTTTAA
>ERZ1292629.555-Hain-H43-01um-R1-555-length-40992-cov-9_pt1 | contig 40992 bp, 46 predicted proteins | sample MGYA00564399_ERZ1292629 | MGnify/ENA primary metagenome ERZ1292629 (study PRJEB36523, sample SAMEA6512636) | groundwater metagenome | collected 2019-01-08 | study: AquaDiva: Metagenomics assemblies of 32 groundwater samples
TTCCCTCCCAAGCTGGGCCACAGAAAAATCGACTGGAAAGAAGTAGCCCCCTAATAGGTTCGTAGGAAAACTTTTGTGGAAATTGTGATTGAGGCGCCATCAATTCCTGTACTTTGCGCATCACTGGCTTCAAGAGAAACACTTATGGAGGGAGAAGTAGAACCCCCAAGCTCACAGGTAAATGAACAAGAAGTAACAGCAATTTCATCACTTGTTAATCTTATCATTGCCGAACCCGACGCAATGTAATTTCCAATACAGGAAAAAGAAGCGGAATTGCCCAAACTATCAAGATAATTAACACTTGTCGAATTACACGCGCTAATTGAATCCGCATTTCTTAGTTGACGCTCGATTACACTTAATGAATAGCCAATATTCTCCCGAACTTTAAGGCTTGATTCGCTTTTTTTTGATCCTTTAAGAGTTAGCGCAATCGCGCTTGTCGTAATTATTCCCAATACGGCAAAAATGGTAACGGCAATCAAAATTTCAATCAAAGACATGCCCTTATTCATCTTTCCCTCCAGTCTGTAAAGTTTGTTACACTTCGAACTTCACGAGATCCTTGAGAATCACTCCAATAAACTTTGACTGTTGCCACTATTACTGTTTTGCCGCTTATTTGGCTTGTTGTAAACACAGCCTCGCGCATAAATTTCGTGCCGATTATCTCATCTCCGCTTTGACAGGCGCCGCTCCAACCAAGTATTTTTAGGCACCGTGTTCCCTGCGCATTGGTTCTAAATGTCGTAATACTTTGATCTCTTTGGTTTCTTAACCATTCAACGGCTTCCTGCGCCAAACTTCCCGCGACCGTTTTATCTTTAGAGAAAGTCGTATTTCTTATCGAGCTTGCCACAAGGGCAACTAAAGCCGTAATAATAACCGCGCTTATTCCCAAAGCAATCACAACCTCAAACAGCGATTGACCTTTGATCATTTAATCTCTCCTCCCGCAGTTACTGTTATCGTCGCCTGATTATTGGTTCCTGTTTGGATTAAAGTTAAAGTCGCGCTTCCCCCTAGAGTAATATTTGTTCCTTGTCCCAGCGCTTTAAATACGATTGGATTGGGAGAGGGGGAAACTGATATTGTTACGCCGGAAGGTAACGTAACATTTTTAACCATAGCAGGCGCAAGAGCCCCTCTACAATCAGCTTCTAACGCATAATTTGAAACGTCAACGACTCTAAAGTTAAATCCGTTAAGGATGGCCGTACAATCGGTAGGTTTTTTACCAGAAATAGCCGAGCTTTGAGCAAGCCTTAGATCCCCTTTAATTTGTTTGGCAACACCAACCACCGCCTGCCGCCTTGAAAACTCCCTGAAGCTCACAAATCCGGCGCTAAAAACAATCCCAATTATTGTAAGACCAACTAAAACTTCTATCAGGGTATAGCCTCTCATGGATTGGTGGCTTTGTAGTTGCATGCGACGCTGGCACCACAGCTTCCGCAACCAGTTATACCCATGGCTGGAACTGGGGCTTGTTCCAAAGCGGCGCAAAGAATATGTGTAGTTCCTGTTGTTGAATAAAAATACGTTCTGGTCGGATCTGCGGGATCTTTGGGAACTGATGAAATGTAGATATTTGCCACCGCACACGCCGAAGGTGTTCCGTCACCAATCAGGGAAGTCGATAAAGGGGAAGCGGGGTAGTTATTGCAATCAGCCTTATACATCTCAAGCCCGCTTCTAATGCTTTCAATGTCAGTTTTTCGCCTGGCATCACGGGCAGACTCGCGCGCTCCCGAAAGGCCGATTAAAGAAAGACCAATTAAAACTCCTATAATGGAAATGGCAACGAGAAGTTCAATCAAGGTAAATCCATTGTAATTTTTAGTTTTTAGATAGGACATACTCCACCTGCGCCCGAAACGCTGGCTTTTGTTCCGATTTTCCCATCCGAACAAACAACCCAGTAATTTGTTGAATTTTCAAGTTTGGCCCATAAAACATATTTTGTGGCAACCGCCGCTCCCGTTCCTACAGTTCCATCCGTTTGATACTTGTAATCCTCATAAGTAGGTTGAGAAACTTTTTTAGGATCGACGGGGCAGGAAGTTAGCCCCAAATCACTGCAAAGCTCGGTATTGGCAATCACGAAAGCATTTTCCCCGGGAAAAAGGGAATTTCCTTTATTCGCAAAGTTTTCAATCGATGTCTGATATTGTCTTAAATCAGATTTTCTCTGGGCATCTCTTGCCTGTTTTTGGCTTGAGGTTGTTCCAAAAAATGCAAATGACGACAAAATACCGATAATTGAAATTACAATCAAAAGTTCTATTAGAGTAAATGCTTTAGTTCGCATATATTTCATTCTCATACTCTTCCAGAGATTTATCAAGTGGGGTTTCACCGTATGCGCGTCCGAAGTTGCAAATCCTTGCCCCGCAATTTATATTCCTTTTTTCAATATTCATTTCATACTCATCCTGTTTTTTATCTTCCAAAGATGCATATACCTGATACCTGCTGCCATTAGACAAATAAATATAATCTACTCCATTTACTGACTCGGGATCTCTTGGAACTGCCGGCAAAAATCCGGAAAGATCGTCAATATTTGCCGGAAATTTTTGAAATTCTTCGTGATACATGTTTGCCGCTTCAGCAATGTCTCTGATATCATTTTTTCTAGTTACATCCCTACTTCTTTTGATGCTGACAACAAAATTGGGGACAGATATGGCAATTAAAATCAAAAAAATGATGGCCAAACCTTTAAGTTCATCTTTTGTAAAAAAATTAAATACCATAACGCAATAACCAAAAACGGCCCGAAAGCAATTTTGCTTTTTAGCCCCGCTTTTTTAGCCATAATCAGTATGAGGGCAACAACTCCTCCAGTCAAGAAAGCAATAAAAAGCCAATTGAAACTATTTTTTAAACCAACGACTATCCCCCCCAAAACCGCGAATTTTACATCCCCAAGGCCCATACCACGGCCGCGAGTGGCAAGATGAATAAGCAGTAGAGTAGAAGCGGATAAAAAACCGGCAAGTAAATTAGTATATTGTATATCGTATATTGTATATAGGGCTAGGCCAAAAAAAACCAAAGAATCGGGGATGATTTGATGCTTTAAATCAATTGCAAAAACTGTGATTGAAATAACAAATAACGCCAAAAGGGGTAAATCCCACCCAATTAACAAAAACCCGATTGCGACTGCAAGTTCTATTAACGGATACCTTAACGAGATTTTTTCCTTGCAATCCCTGCATCTGCCCTTTAAAATTAAGTATGAAAAGAGGGGAATATTATCAAAACAAGAAATCTGTTTTTTACATCTCGGGCATCTGGACCTTCCTCCTATAGACTCCCCTCGAGGCAGACGCCAGACTAAAACATTCACAAACGACCCAAACACCAAACCCAAAATAAAGATTAAAACCAGATCCATCTTTTATGGACAAACTGCGGCACCAGTTGTGGCCCCTGATTTTCCGCTTGATGAACACCATACCCAAAACGGCGTAGCTGTGTACTTTTTAGATTTAAGTTGACAAGATACTACCCCGCTTGCACCTCCTGTCACAGTATATGAACCACCACAATAACCTGTCGGGGCAGATATCGCACCTTTCAAGTCTCCACTTGTTACTAAAATTGCCTGTGTAGCAGCATAAGTCCCGTTGTTGACAACGGCATAGCCTTCCATTGCGGTAGCAATTTTTGCTATATCGCTCTGGACCTTGGAATCGTTGGCTGCATTAATTTTGTCAATTGGATCAATTCCAACAACAACCATTGACATGATAACTCCCAAAACCGCGATAACAATCAAAAGTTCAATTAGTGTAAAACCTTGTTTTAAAATTTTAATATTTATTCACCCCTCGTTCTTATTTTAAGTATCAAGCTATAAAAATCGTTTGTCAAGTACTTCCCCAAATACCGTGCGGGGCGCCGAAGGAAAAGCTAGAACTGATTTGTAAGGCTATAAATAGGCATTATTACAGCAATCACCAAAAATCCGACACCAACACCCAGTAAAACCATTACAATCGGCTCAATAGCGCTTGTCATGGCCTTAACTTTCTGATCGCTTTCAACCTCAAAAATGTGGCTCACTTTAGTTAAAACTTCATCCATTTTCCCCGTTTCTTCCCCTACAGCAATCATTTGGCTCAAAATAAAAGGAAATGCATCGGGGTGACGCCCGAACGCGTAGGCAATAGGAAAGCCTTTTTCCACTTGTCTGGCGGAATCTTTCAGGGCATCTGAAATTACCACATTGCTAACAACTTCAGAAGTGATATTCAAAGCTTCGAGTATCGGAACACCGGATCCAACCATTAAAGAAAGAGTGCGGGTTACCTCCGTCAAAACCACTTGTTTTTGCAATTCTCCCATAATCGGAATTTTAAAAGAAAATTCGTCTACCCTTCTTCTCCCGGCTGCTGTTTTTTTATAAAGTCCGAAACCATAAATTCCGGCTGCCGCAAGCATAAGAAAAAATGGCCAAAATTTGGTAACAAAATCTGAAATCCCAATAAGAATCTTTGTTGGAAGAGGTAGATTAGCATTAAATTCCCCATAAAGACTGGTAAGCCGGGGAATAACAAAAATCATCATAACCGTGCCAACCACAAGCATTCCTATTACAATAATTGCAGGATAAATTAAAGCTCCTTTGACTTTACCTTTAAACTCCTGCTGTTTTTCCAAATTATCCGCTAAGCGCAGTAAAACCTGATCCATTACACCTCCAACTTCCCCAGATTTAACAAGAGCGATATACGACCTTGGAAAGACCTTTGAATGTTTAGACAGGGCATTTGAAAGAGATTCTCCGGCTTCAACATCAGCTAAAATTTGAGGAACTATTTTTTGCATAGCCCCTTTCGATTGGGATCTTAAAATATTTAAGGCCTCGGTAATGGGAAGACCGGCATTGATCATGGTCGATAATTGCCTTGTAAATGTTGCTATATCATCCGGAGTAATTTTTTCCCTTAAACGCCGAATAAGAGATAGGGGAGAGTCTATCTTGGGACTTATCGTAATAACAATTAATCCTTTTCCCCGAACCAGCTTTGCGGCGTGTTCCATTGAAGCGGCTTCAACCTCGCCTGTAACCAGCTTTCCGTTTTTATCCTTGGCCTTGTAGTTAAATCGTTTCATGAGCAGTTAAATTATTATGAATCATTTGAGAAAACCCCGCAATAGCGGTAAAATCACGAGGTGAATACTTTTCATAAACTAAGAGTTGGCGTAATAGTCGGCGGCAGACCTGAAGAGTTAAATGATGCGATTTGTACTGCTCACGAAGTTTCAAAGTCCCTCGAGAATCTTGGAAGCCACGTAGAAATAATTACTTTCGATGACAGATTCAAAAAAGCAATCATCTACGCAAAAATAGACCTTGCTTTCATAGTTGATGCTACTTACCTAGGTAAAACAAAAAACAAGAGAAGCCTTCGGGCAACTCTTGAAAAACTAAAAATTCCCTACACCGGTTCAAAAATAAAAGCCTCATCAATCACAAAAAATAAATCGTTATCAAAAACGTACTTCAAAAAAGCCGGTCTATTAACTCCCAAACATATAGAAATCAGTTCTAAAAACTTAACCAAACTTAAGAAAAAATTATTAGAAGAAAAACTAGAACCACCATTTGTAGTAAAGCCTAGAGATGAAGGGTCGGGGATAGACGTTATATTCGTTAAAAACATAGAGAAAACAGTCGAAACTTCTAAAGAACTGCTCGTAAGATACAAGGATATAATCATCGAGCAATACATGAAGGGCATAGAATTAACCATTCCGGTATTAGAGATGAATAGAAAAGTGGTTGCTCTAGCGGTTATAGAGATTGAGAAAAGTATTCCTGTTCTATCAAATGAGGTAAAATCATTATTGACATTTAGCCCTAAACAAGAAAGTGAAAAAATTCTTAGATACTATATCCCAGCAAGAATGAGGGAAGACATCATTAAAAAAGCTGGCCAAATGGCTATTAATGTCCATCAAGCAATTGGTTGTAGAGGGTACTCAAGGATCGACATGATTGTAGATAAACAAAATAGAATTTGGGTGCTCGAAATTAATTCTCTCCCAACATTATGCAATGATGACTTCTTTTCAATGGCAACAAAATACAAAGGCCTTTCTTATGACAAAGTTGTTGAAAGTATAATTACCAGTTCGTTAAACAAAAAATGAAGACAACATCCAAAGGTCTGTCGTTTAACACAAGGGTTGCGGTCGTTTATGGCGGTAAATCAAAAGAGCGACCCGGCTCGCTTATATCAGGTAAAGCAGTGTGTGTTTCACTTAAAAAACAAGGTTACAAAAATATTTTTTGGGCTGATCCAGCCCAAGACAATTTTATTAAAAAAATAAACAACGCAGAAGCAGCCTTTCTTATTTTGCATGGCAGATATGGCGAAGATGGAAAAATTCAGGGTTACCTGGAAACAATTGGGATCCCATACACAGGTTCAGGCATCCTAGCAAGTGCTTTAGGAATGGATAAATTTTATTTTAAAACGCTTCTAGCTGCAGCAAACATCCCAACTCCTCCCTCTGAAACACTACCAAATATACCTAACCGCAAAAATATCAATATTGTAGTTAAGAAATTGGGCATACCGCTATTCTTGAAGCCATTTTCGGAGGGAGGAAGCCTAGGATCAAATGTGATTCATACAAAAGCGCAGTTGATAAACGATATTACAAAGTTTAAGAACCAAGGATTTGATAAGTTCCTAGCTGAAAAATATATTGACGGAAGAGCTCTCACTGTTGGCGTATTACAAAATGGTAATAAAATAGACGTGCTACCAATACTCGAAACAATATCTAAAAAGGAGTTCTGCGATTATGAAGCCAAACACAATCCTAGATTACATACTTACAAATGTCCAGCCTCATTAAAACCTGAACTCACAAATAAAATAAAGGTTCTTGCTGAAAGCGTCTTTAAACTGGTTGGTTGTTTCGGATTTTGTCGCGTTGATTTCATCTTAGATTCCGAAACAAATACTCCATTCGTTCTAGAAATAAATACGCTCCCTGGCATGTCGCCTAACAGTAATATGGCAACTTCTGCAAAAGCGGCAAAAATCAGTTATGACCAGCTCGTGATTAAAATGCTAGAAACAGCTTACGACAGGCCAAAATATTTACCCTAATCATTTCTTAATAACAATTCCCCTCCCAGCAAAAAATTTCTTGAACTTCGAAAATGATACTGTCGCATGTGATTGATTTTGAGGTGTATCACCGGAAGGGTTGTGAAAAAAAAGCTTATTTTCTTCCAAGTTATAGCCCAGAACCAAAACCAAATGGCCACCCTTTTGAAAAGCAGAGGAATCAGGGCTTCTTATCTCATGATGAACTGACGCAATAACATAATTGCCGAAAGCAAGCTCCCTCACAATTCTATCCACAGACATTCTACCAACCACCTTCGCATCCAAATCAAATTCGTGTTTTATAAATCTTACAAATGGAGCATAATACAATCCATCAATTGTATCCGGCTTCAGTACGTACCCTCCATACCTCAAACACTCTTTACCAAGCTCAACTATGGGGACATTTTTGTTTAACTTATGCTCAAGCACCATTTTTAGACAAGCCATACCGCACATGTTGTTCGCCCAAAATTCATACTCCTCTGAGGATTTTGCCCCAGATTTTTTCCATAAGAGATCATCCCTGGCGGAAATCTCCTCCCTTATTATCGCCCCAACCAAGTCTGGTGATTCCCACTGAGAATAATATGGAACATTTTCAATTAAAAACACTGAAGGATGGCTTTCCCTTTTTCTAAGGAAACCAAACAACCCGGTTAGCTCCCGCATTGATACCACAATTCTCACTATTATACACTTCTTACGAGTCTTGTCAGTTCCTCGGGGCGAAGAGACCAAGATTGGGCAACTTCAAGAGTAACCGTACCCTGTTTAACAAGTCCCGCGAGACAAGTTTCTAAAGTATTCATTCCGATTTCTGAGGAAGTTTGCAAAATGCTATCTATCTGATGAGTTTTACCCTCTCTAATTGCTGTTTTAATGGCGGTTGTAGCCAGCATTATTTCATAGGCGGGAATCCTTGTTCTGGTAGTTGACTGGATAAGCCTTTGAGAAAAAACTGCCTCAATAACATTTGACAATTGAAGCTTCACTTGCTTCTGTTGTTCTTCAGGAAAAACGTCAACAATTCTGTCAATTGTCTGAGAAGCAGAATTTGTATGAAGAGTGGCAAAAACCAAATGCCCAGTTTCGGCAACAGTCAAGGCCGAAGCAATTGTCTCATAATCCCTCATTTCTCCAACCAAAACAACGTCCGGATCTTCCCTTAAAACACTTCTTAGGGCAATGTTCCATGAATGTGTATCTGACCCCATCTCGCGCTGTGAAATAATTGACTTAATCGGCTTAAAAACGAATTCGATAGGGTCCTCAATGGTTACTACGTGAGCTGCGCGATTTTGATTAATTTCATTAATCATGGAAGCTAAAGTCGTTGATTTTCCATGACCCGTGGGACCGGTAACTAAAACAAGTCCCTGTTTTAGGGTCGTAAATGAGTGAATAATTTTGGGTAAAGAAAGCGAATCAATGCTTGAAATTTCAAGAGGAATTCTTCTAAATGCCGCGGCTAGGGTTCCTTTTTGTGTATAGGCGTTTACCCTAAATCTGGAATTCTCGGAAAAAGACAAAGAAAAATCAATTTCTTTATTTACGGAAAGCCTTTCTATTTGTTCGCTTTTTAAAACGCCCTTCAAGAATTCATTGATTGAATCGGGTGTCAAAATACCAGTGCCCTCAATCGGCATCAGTTCACCTTCAATCCTTAAGGTCGGGGGAATACCGGAAACGACATGCAAATCAGAGGCTTTTAAATCAATAGTTGTTTGTAAAAGCTGTTTTATATCCATATTAATCCTGGGCGACTCTTAAGACTTCTTCCAAAGTGGTAACTCCTTCTACGACTTTTAGATATCCATCCTGCTTTAATGTTATCATACCTTCCTCTTTCGCTTGTGCCTCAATAACAGATGCGCTTGCCCGTTCTAATATCAGTTTACTAATTTTTTCGGTGATTGGCAAAACTTCAAACAATCCCATTCTGCCTAAATATCCGGAATTGCCACACTCAACATCCCCCTTACCTCTAAAAAGTTTTGCGTTTCCTGTTGGTTGCCAGAGATTCCCTAAAATGCTTTTTATTTCCTCCAAAATCTTAACTTCGGGAGAATAAGCTTCTTTACATTCAGCGTGAATTTTTCTGGCCACTCTTTGGGCAACAATGCAAGTCATTGATGAAGCCAATAGATAAGGTTCCGCCCCCATATCAAGCAGGCGGGGGAGGGCACCCGATGCATTATTTGTATGCAAAGTTGAAAAAACCAAATGCCCGGTAAGCGAAGCCTGAACCGCGAGATCAGCGGTTTCCCTGTCCCTAATTTCTCCAACCAGTATCACATTCGGATCCTGCCTCAAAAAAGACCGGAGTCCCGAGGCAAATGTAAGGCCGACTCCGGGATTAATTTGCACTTGATTGACTCCTGGGATTTTGTATTCAATTGGGTCCTCAAGAGTAACAATATTTACCTTAGGAGTGTTTAAGGCAGAAATAACGGAGTAAAGAGTTGTAGTTTTACCGGATCCTGTAGGTCCACAAATTAAAATTATTCCGTGGGGTCTTAAAATCGAATCTTGAAGATTTTTTAAGCCCCTGCCCCGTAGTCCCAATTCTTGAAGAGTGGGAACTCCTCCTGATTTTTTTAAAAGACGCATGACAATTTTTTCACCCCAAGTTGTTGGAAGTGATGAAATACGAAGATCGACCTCCTCCTCTGTTCCTTTGAAATTAAATCTACCGTCTTGCGGTATTCTCTTTTCGTCAATTTTCATTCCGCTTAAAATTTTTATCCTACTAATGAGAGATTCATGAAGCTGTCTTGGAATAGTTAATTTTTCACCTAAAATTCCATCAACTCTGTAGCGAACTCTGGTAGATTTTTCTTGTGGCTCAATGTGCACGTCAGAAGTCCTGGATTTTATAGCAAAATCTAAAATATGCGAAACTATTTCAGCAATTTTTTCCTCCCTGATAAATCCTCCCTTAGTTGCATCAAAAGTTGTAACTTTAAAATCCTCCGGTTCAGATTCTTTTAGAGCCGCTGTTACCTCCTGCGTAAGGCTTGTTGCGTACCTGGTCTCGATAAACTCTATTATTTTGGCGGGTTCGGCCGCTACCGGTTTGACTTTAAGATTTGTTTTTTGTTCGATAAACTCAATCGCGGTAAGATCAAGCGGATCACTCATTGCAAGCGTTAGAGCCTTGTCTTTTCTATCAAGGGCAACTGGAAAAATACCGAATCTTTCGGCCACTTCCTGACTAATGGCAGATAAGGCGTCGGGGGCAACTGGCATAGTAGAAAGATCAATATAGGGAATGTTATAAAGTTTGGCTTTGGCTTCAACCAATTTACTTTCCGGAACAAGTTCACTTTTTTTAATAATATCTTCTTGAGTAGTTCCGGATTGTATTTCTGTATCCTTAACTTGTTGAGCGCGTTTCGCGTCAAGTGCACCAAGAGTCACTAAAATATCAGCAAGAGTATTGGTACTTTGGGCAGTAACGTTGGGCATGTTATATACTTCCATTATGCATGCGTTTTTAATTATTGGCAATACGGGATGGGAAGAGCTAGCTCAAAAACTAAAGGCTAAAATTTTGGAATTTCCACTTAAAAAAATCGAAGATGTGCGAGAGCTAAATAATTTAATAAGGCTTTCTTTTAGTGAACCAACTCTGATAATTTGTGAGAATATAAATGAAGCGACAGAAGAAGCTCTAAACGCCTTCTTAAAAAATTTAGAAGAACCACAGGAGAATATTTACTTCGCCCTAACTGCTTCTAATGTCAATGGCGTTTTATCAACAATAGTTTCTCGCTGTCAAATAATAAAAATTAATAATTTAAAATTTAAAATTTATAATGAAGAAGAAGTAAAAAAGTTTTTAAACCTTAAAACAGCACAACAAAAAATCGAATTTTTTGATATAATTAAAGATAGAAATGAGGCTATAAAATTTATTGAAAGCCTTATTTTTTATTTTCACGAAAAAGGTGAATTAAAAAATATGGAGATATTACTTGAAACTCGGACTTGTTTAAAAGCAAATGGCAATGTAAATTTACATCTGACAAATTTAGCAATTAAATATGCCTAAAGACGATTACACAGCAGAACAAATTCAAGTTCTTGAGGGGCTTGAGCCGGTTCGAAAAAGACCTGGGATGTATATTGGCTCAACTGATAGTAGGGGACTTCATGAGTGCTTAAGAGAAATTGTAGACAATTCAGTTGACGAAAGCTTTGCGGGAGTAGCCAATACTATTTGGGTAACACTTAATAAAGATGGCAGTGCAACCATTCGAGATAATGGACGAGGAATTCCAGTAGAAAAACAAAAAAAGACAGGAGTTTCAGCGCTGGAACTTACCATGACCAAACTTCACGCAGGAGGGAAGTTTGGCGGGGGAGCATATAAAGTTTCTGGAGGACTTCATGGGGTCGGGGCGTCTGTTGTCAATGCTTTATCATCATACTTCAAAGTAGTTGTTTTAAGAGACAATAAAGCCTATTTCCAAGAATATAAGCAGGGGAAGCCGTTAAATAAAGTTTCGGAAGATCCAAAACTTAAAACCTTTGAAGGAAGCGGAACTATAACAACATTTTTACCTGATAAAACAATTTTTGGCGATATAGTTTTTGAAAAAAATAAGGTTAAAAATTTGTTAAGGGACCGTGCATATTTAATAGCCGGACTTACTTTTAACCTGTACGACGAAAGGGACGAGGAACGTTTGACGTTCTATTTTGAGGGTGGAATTAAATCTTTAGTTGCTCATTCAAATAGGGGTAAAAACACGCTTTCGGACGTAATTTATTTTACTAAAGATAATGGGTCAATTGCCTGCGATGTCGCTTTGCAATATTCGGATTCATATAGTGAAAATGTTAAAGGTTTTGTAAACGGAATTTATACTACTGATGGGGGAACGCATGTAACCGGATTTAGAACGGCTCTAACTAGAAGTGTTACAGATTATTATAAAAAGTCAGTTGGTAGTGGTAATGGTAAAGAGGAAAGTCTTTTGACTGGAGAAGATATGAAGGAAGGTCTAACCGCAGTAATTTATATCAAGATGCCTTCAGAATCACTTCAGTTTGAATCCCAAACTAAAGCAAAATTAAATAATCCGGAAGTTCAGGGCTTTGTGGCAGTCGCTGTTAAAGAAGGCCTGGACACTTATTTTGAAGAGCATCCGTCTGATGCCAGAAAAATTGTCGAAAAAATAAGTCTTTCGGCGAGAGCCCGAATGGCCGCCCGAGCCGCAAAAGACGCGGTTTTGAGGAAAGGTGCTCTGGAAGGCGCTACCCTGCCTGGGAAACTTGCTGACTGCCAAAGTTCTGACCCTGAAGTATCCGAACTATATATAGTAGAGGGAGATAGTGCAGGAGGAAGTGCAAAACAAGGAAGAGATAGAAGGCATCAGGCAATTTTACCATTGGGAGGAAAAATACTTAACACCGAACGTGCACATCTGGATAAAATTGTTAAGTTTGAAGAAATAAAGGATTTAATTATCGCAATTGGAGCTGGAATAGGAGACTCTCTGAACTACGATAAAGCCCGATATCATCGCATAATTATTATGACAGATGCTGACGTAGACGGAGCGCACATTAGAACCCTTCTTTTGACATTTTTTTACCGTCACATGCCTGAAATTATAAGCCGAGGATATCTTTATTCGGCTATGCCGCCACTTTATAAGGTTGCATCAGGTAAGGAAGTCTATTACACATATTCAGACGAGGAACAAGCTGAAATTTTAAAGAAAATTGGGGAAGCAAAATATAACGTACAAAGATATAAAGGTTTGGGGGAAATGAATCCTACCCAACTCTGGGAAACTACAATGGATCCGGCTAGACGTGCCCTTAAAAAGATAAATGTAGAAGATACTGAAGTCGCAAGCAATATGTTCGAGATGCTTATGGGAGAAGAAGTCCCACCAAGGAAGAAATATATCCAAACCCATGCTAAACTGGCAACTCTGGATGTTTAAACACAACACAACGGGGTGAGGCCCTGTGGTAGAATTAATTGTGCCGGCTAAAAATTCTATTAAATTTTATCTTTCTAATTCCATTTATCATATCTATAATCGAGGTGTAGAAAAAAGAACAATCTTCGAAGACAATCAAGACTATAACGTTTTCCTTGGCTACCTAAAAGAATATCTCTCACCATCACAAGGTGAGGCCCTGGGGTATCGTGACTATAAAGGAAAATTTGTTGAAGAAATTAAGCTACTTACCTTTTGTCTGATGCCAAATCATTTTCATCTACTTATTAAACAAAAAGGGAAAGACTCGATAAAAAAGTTTACTCAAGCGTTATTTACTAGATATTCAATGTATTTTAATAAAAAGTACAAACGAATTGGATCACTTTTCCAAGGTGAGTATAGGGCAGTAAATATAATTGATAAAGAACACTTGCTTTATGTATCCAAATATATTCACAGAAATCCTATTACTTCCACCTCAAATTTAAATGTTTTTTCCTCCTATTCAGATTATCTGGGAATAACAAATACACCATGGTTAGATAAAAAAGTGGTACTAAACGAATTTAATAAAAGTATTTATATAAAATTTAACAAAATTAACTCATATCAAGAATTTGTCGAAAAATGGGACAAAGATTTACCAAATCCTGACATATTCGATTTAAGCTAAATCACAGGGCCTCACCCTGTGATTTTTTCTCCACTTGAATTTTGGTAACTTCTAACTAGAATAAGTTAATGGACATTAAGGCCTATATAGAAATTCCTCTTGGCTCATCTGTTAAATATGAGGTTGATGAAGAAACTGGGGAATTAACGGTTGATAGATTTCTCCACACCGCAATGAGCTATCCATTTAATTATGGTTATGTGAAGGGGACAAAGGGTAAAGATGGCGATCCAGTTGATGTTTGTGTGTTTTCATCACAATCAGTTGCCCCAGGCGTTATTATGAAATGCCACGTTATTGGACTCCTTGAAATGGAAGACGAGGGTGGACCAGATGCTAAATTATTTGCTGTTCCAGACATTAAAATTGACCCCATTTTTGGAGTCTGGGCTTCAATTAACAATGTCCCCGAAATTATTAAAGCTAAAACCAAGCACTTTTTTGACCATATGAAAGAACTTGAACCAGGTAAGTGGGTTAAGACTGGTGGATTCAAAGATGCAAAAGAAGCCGAAAAAGAAATTGAGTCTTCAAAAGTATGAAGAGGATTTTAATTGTTATTTTGTTTTTAATAAGTTTATTTTTCCCCAATCCTTCATATGCCGAGACTGAAGAGAGAATAATTGTTAAATTTAGAGCTCCAACCTTAAAAACACAACGAGATGATTTCATTAAATCCTTAAATACAAATTTTGAATCGTTAAGAATAAAGGATGCCTTCGTTCTAAAAGTTCTAGTTTCGAAAAGATCAGAAATCCTGAATATAATAAACAGAAACCCTTTTGTTGAATATAGCGAAGTCGACTCAAAAGCATACTCACTTGAGATTCCAAATGATTCGGATTTTGGAAATCAGTGGGGACTAACTAAAATTCAAGCCCCCGAGGCCTGGAACATTAGCCATGGCAATAACCAGGTAGATATTGCTATTGTCGACACTGGAATTAACATTAATCACCCTGATCTTGGAGCAAAAATCACCCTCTCTCTTAATTGTACTGTTACAGGTTGCCCAGCAGAAACTTCGACAGATCCCGACGGACATGGAACACATGTGGCGGGAATCGCCTCGGCTATTACTAACAATAGTACTGGAGTTGCTGGTTTGTCTTGGGATGGAAGGCTCATATCAATTAAGTCACTCGATGACGGTGGATCTGGTTTTTATTCATGGATAGCAAATGGAATTATTGCTGCGGCTGATGCTGGCGCTGAAGTAATCAACTTAAGTCTTGGAGGAACATCCTCTTCACCAACTTTACAATTGGCCGTTGATTATGCATGGAGTAAGGGAGCTGTGATTGTCGGTGCTGCCGGAAATAATGGAAGAAATAGAGCAATGTACCCGGCGTACTATACTAATACAATTGCAGTTGCGGCAGTCGACCTAAATGACAAAAAAGCGAGTTTTAGCAATTATGGAACTTGGGTAGAAGTTGCTGCCCCTGGAGTTTTAATCTATTCTACTTATGGGAATGGCTATACAAATCTTTCGGGGACTTCCATGTCAACTCCATTTGTGTCAGGCCTTGCAGGACTTATTTTTGGACAAAATCCAGGTTGGACCAATACTCAAGTTAGAAATCAAATCCAATTAACTTCTGATGCAGTCACGGGGACTGGGACTTATTGGGCCTATGGGAGAATAAATGCTTGCCGCGCTCTTGGTGGATGTATTTCATCTCCAGCTCCAACTCCGACTGCAACTACAGTCTCAACCCCAACCCCGTCTCCAATCCCAACCCCAACTGCAACTCCATCCGTGTCTCCATCTCCAACGTCATCACCCCTTCCTTGGTGGTGTAAATATGTTCCCACTCACTCCACTTGCCAATAGGGTATAGAATAATATCATGAATTTTTTGGTGATTGGGATAGCGGCAGTAATAGTAATAGTCAGTGTCGTCTTTACTCCTAAATCTGCTACTCATGAACCCACATCAACCCCTCTTGCTTCTCCAGAGCCGACAGTAAATCCCACTCTAAATCCCACTCCGGGAGTGGGACAATTTCAATATCCGGGGAGTACAACCGATGATGTTGATAAAATTACCGATTGGTACAAAGAGAAAATAAAGTCGGGCGGGTATAACGTTAAATCTTTTATTACTACAAAAACAAACGGGTTAACTCTAAATAAACTGGCGGCGACAAACGGAGATAATAAAATAGAGGTGACTATTTCTCAAAAATCCCAAACATCACCAGTTGAAATTTCGGTGACCTATTGACAAGGCTACAGGCTTCTTGTAACATACCAAAGCTTAACAAAACTGCCTAGTTTTAAATGGAAATGAAAGAAAAAATATTGGTAGTTTTTAAGTCTCTCCAAAAGCTTGGAGCCAAAGGACTAATACCTTGGGCTATAATTGGACTCTTTCTATTAGTAACAATAGCCGGCATATTTAATTTATTATCTAAAAGTTCTTCATCTAAAATTCAAGTAAAATCAGCCAAAGCGACCCAAGAGCTTAATAAAGAATTCTCATTTCCTCTAAAAAACGATAAGGGTGAGGAGGTAAGTAAAATTAAATTTGTAGTTGAAAACACGGAACTGCGGGACGAGATAATTGTTAAGGGACAGCGGGCAACTTCAGTGGCGGGCAGAACATTTTTAATCCTTAATTTAAAAGTTTCCAATGAACACAATCAAGCAATTGAAATTTCCACTCGTGATTATGTCCGGCTTTTGAAAAATGGAAATACCAATGAACTCTTGGCACCAGACATTCATAATGACCCTGTTGAAATACAAGCAATTTCAACCAAGTTTACAAGAGTTGGTTTCGCGATCAACGATTCAGATCGCAATCTAGTTCTTAGAATCGGAGAAATAAAGGGAGAAAAACAAGAAATAGAAATTAAATTCTGATGGACGGAAATTCCTATTCGACCCAAAGTGTTTCACCACTTCTTTTAGAAGAACTCAAACGCGCGGTAGAAAGTGTCCCCGATTATGGAAGCGTTGAGGTCTATATTCAAAAAGGTCGCGTTACCCAAATTTCAACTAGACACATTAGAAAAACCGAGGTTGTAGGGAGCGCAAATGGTAAAAGTGCTTGACAACCGTGAAAAGTATCTATATACATTAAATTAGATTTTAGGCCGACCGCAAACGGAGGCTTTTGCACTGAACAAGTTTCAGTGTGGAAGCCTCCGTTTTTTTTGTAAAACGGCGGATAAAAAAGAAGTGTCTCTTAAATCCTACAAAGCCTTGTGCGAAGTAGGAGGAGAAAAAAGGAAGGGGGTGAAACAATATATGAACAAATTTCAAAAAGCATTAGCTTCTGCTTTAGCAACCGGTGCAATTTTGGCCAATACAGTTTTACCCGTTTTGGCTCAAACAACAATAGTTATAAGTGGTAATGGAACAAATAGCGATAATACATCCAATGTTTCTTTCACCCAATCAACTACAGTTGTTCAAAGCAATGTAGCTGATGTAAATAACGATGTTTATGCAGATGCAGATACCGGAGATAATGATGCTAAAGACAACACGGGTGGAGATGTTTCAATCAAAACCGGTGATGCCGACGTTGATGTCAATGTAGAAAACACCCTTAACAGCAATTCAGCACAAGTTGATTGTTGCCAAGGTGGCGATACAGAGATATTAATTTCTGGCAATGGTTCTGATACGGACAACGACGCAAATGTTACCTTGGACAACAGCACTACTGTTTTCCAAGACAACTATGCAGATGTGACCAATAAGGTCGATGCATATGCAGATACCGGAGATAATGATGCTAAAGACAACACGGGTGGAAGTGTTTCCATTGATACCGGAGACGCAGAGACCAGTGTAACTCTAGCAACAACAGCTAACGCAAATTCCGCAACAGTTGGGGGAAGCGGTAGTGGTTCCGGAGGATCCCTTTCAGTAAGGATTCTTGGTAACGGTACTAACAGCGATAATACGATTAACTTGGCATTATTGGGCAGTTTGGCCCTTATCCAAGGTAATGTAGCTGATGTACTTAACGATGTTTATGCAGATGCAGATACGGGTAATAATGATGCTAAAGACAATACCGGCGGAGAAGTTTCAATCGAAACTGGAGACGCAAGTGTTGATGTTAGCATTGACAACATGGTCAACTTCAACTGGGCAGACGCGGATTGCGGATGTCTTTTGAGTGACCTGTTGGTTAAAATTGCCGACAATGGATCTGACACAGACAATGATATAAACGCCACATTAGGCTCTCTTCTTACGGTTTTCCAAGGCAATTGTGCCGGGGATGGACCAAGTGGAGCAGGTAGCCTGGGAGATAGTGATTGTGGATTAGATAACATTGTTGACGCATACGCAGATACCGGAGATAACAAAGCGAAGGATAATACTGGTGATCCAGGAGATGATCCAAGCGTAGTAACCGGAGATGCCTCAACAGGTGTTGAGATCGAGAATTCTGGTAATTCAAATGTCTATGGTGCAGTTTCCGAATGGGAGCTTCCCGAATGGGATTTCAATTTCAATTTTTCGTTCGATTTGAGCGATCTTTTGGATTGGTTAAGCGATCATAGCTAACCTTTAGGTTTTTCTCGGCGAGCTGTTTCACTTCGACAGCCGCCGGAAAGACGAGGGCGCAAAGCGAATAGTAATTAGGTATTAGGGATTAGATAAAATGAAAAAAATATTATCGAGCATATTGATAGGAGTAATGCTATTTATAAATGGCGGGGGGTCTATTGCTTTGGCATTTGATTTTCCAACTCCTCCCCCTGCACCAACCGCACCACCAGCACCAACTTTAAACGCAACCGTGGGTCCAGCTCCAACCGAGCCCCCAGCACCACCAGCCCCTACGGCTCCTCCCGCCCCTTGGGATCCAACACCAACCCCAACGGAAGCACCAGCTCCCACAGAGGAACCAGTTACTGTTCCTGAATCTTCTCCTGAAGTTAGTCCCGAAAGTTCGGCACAAAGCACGCCTGCTGGAACGAGTCTTGATGGGCAAACTGGAGACCCTTCAATTACAACAGGAGATGCAAATAGTACCGGCGCAATTGTAACTGATGCGAATACAAATACATCAGCCACCTTATCTGGCGATGGATTGGGGGGAATAACAGTAATAAATAGTGAAAACGGTACGGGTTCAACAAATGATGGATCGGTTTTAATAGTCGAAAACAATAATACAATCCAAGACAATAGCGCAATTGTAATAAATGACTTAAATCAGAATTCAATTAGCGGACAAAATTCCACATCAAGCAATGTCGGCACTTCTTCGATTGAAACCGGAGACGCTAATGTAACCGGAACCATTATTACTTCTGTAAATACTAATGTCGACGGAATTGCGGTAGCCGAATTTAATGTAGTTGATGATCAGTTGGGAGATATAATTCTAGACTTTGGAACCGGCTGTTTAATAGGTTGTACTTCAGGTCCACTTTTAGCCAAAAATACGGGCAATGGAAGTGACTCCACCAACACTTCTGATATAGACACTATTACAAATAACAACACTTTCCAAAATAACGATGCGACTGTTGAAAATAATATGACGCTCTTGGGAGATTCGGGAACCAATACTGCCGATAAAAATACCGGTGGAGACTCAACCATTGAGACGGGGGATGCTAATGTATCTGCAAACGCTTTAACTTTTGCCAATAATAATATAGCAGGAAATGTAATTTACGCCGTTGTTAATATTTTTGGAGATTTAATCGGAGACATTATTGTTCCAGATGGATTTTTCGACTCAATATGCTGTGGTGGGGACGCCTCGGCAATTAATTCAGGAAACGGATCGGGGTCAACTAACACGGCAGAAATTGGCCAAACCACAAACGACACTACTTATCAGTTTAATAATGTTGGGCTTGATAATAATATAGTCATGAACGCAACAACTGGTGAAAATTCAACAAACGATAATACTGGTGGAGACTCTTCAATTACAACCGGGGATAGCTCAATTGACGCACAAGTATTAAATATCTTAAATAATAATCTCTCGGGTGGCAATTATTGGTTAGTAATAGTTAATGAGGCAGGACGCTGGATTGGAAGAATATTGGGAAGCGATGCTGGAACGGCCTACGGTGGATCAGAAGAATTTGAGTTCTTCGTGAACGAATTTGGCGAAATAACAGTGCTTAATTCGGGGAACGGTTCGGGATCAATCAATTCAGGCTCTGTCAGCCAAACTACAAATAACACACTTGTTCAAATCAATGATGCCAAAATCACAAACAATCTCGATCTTTCAGCCAATACAGGGGGAAATTCGGCAAGTAAAAATACAGGCGGGGATTCAACGATTGTAACTGGGGACGCTAAAATTATTGCCAATATAGTCAACTTTGTAAATAACAATATTAAAGGGACAGGAAAACTTCTTGTAACGGTTGTCAATGTATTTGGTAATTGGTTTGGAAATTTCGTAGGCCCAGGGTTTACAGCTGAAGTTGAGAGTGACGAGCAAGAACCTGCAATCGGCGGGGCTAATTTGAATCAGGGTACTGGTGGAAACGAAGAGGGTGGTGGTGCAACAACCACAACAACGCAAACAACAGGAGGCACAACTAACTCCATACCTTTTGTAGGCGGAGTATTGGCATTTAACCAGGGCGGCGGGCAAGCGCAAGTTGCCAAAATATCAATTTCAATTCCGAGCGCAACCGAAGCGGACGGAAAGAAAACAATAGATGTTAATTTTGCCTGGGCTCTTCCCGGTCTATTTTTTGGAGGAATAATCTCAATGATAGTAAGACGTAGGCATGCGATCTAATAAATCCTTGGTCCTGCCCCTTTTAACCACTATTGTTTTAGTGGCATCACAGCTCATGACTACCTTCGCCCGCGCGGAGGAATTTATAATTTCCGGAAATGGAGATGGGAGTGATAGCCAAATAACGGCAGAGGTAACAACCACAACAACTGTCGAACAAACCAATAATGCCAATGTTGCAAATTCAGTTGACGTAAACGCAGCAACAGGGTCAAATGAAGCAAATGGAAATTTGGGAGATACTTCAATCACAACTGGAAACATAAACGAGGATGTTACAATCGAAAACACGCTTAATAATTCTAGCGTTGAAACTCCATGTTGTCCCGATAAAACATCTCTATCAATTTCAGAGAATGGGGCGGATTCAGAAAACAATATTAATATAAATTCTCAAGATTCAAATACAATAAATATAAATCAAACTGCCAATATTACAAATTCAATTACAGGATCGGGTAACACAGGAGATAACCAGGCAAACAACAATGGTGGCAATGTAACAATAGAAACAGGCAGTATATTCGCAAATTCTAAAATCACAAACGAGCCAGTTAATTTTTATAATATAAGAGGTGGTGTTGGTGGATCAAACGGAATTTTTGCTAACAATATTTTTAGTACAACAAATAATGTAAATTGGAACTTAAATACAGGAAGAAACACAGCTAATGGAAATTTAGGTGATGTCTCAATTAAAACTGGGGATATTTTCCTTAATGTCCTAATTGAAAATATTGCAAATTTAGGCAGAGTAACAGTTGATTGCTGTGGATCAACTGATGATCCTGATGATCCGGGGGACCCCGATGACCCAAGCGATCCGGGAAATCCGGGGAATCCTCCTTCTAGCGTGGGTTCATCAAGTGGGAGTTCATCTTCTTCATCATCATCTTCAGTTGGACCTCAAATATTGGGTCTATCGGATACATCTGGTCCAGCGGCCCGTGCCTTGATATTTCTAGCAGGACTGGTTATGATGGCGGCCGGTCTTTCGATAGCCTCGAAGGAGCTATTGTATGACAAAGCAAAAACCCACTAGTTCCCGATTTTTCTTGGGAATCTCACTTCTAATTTTGGGTGTCATTATGGTATTTGGCAAAAGAGCTGATACTCTTAAAAGTACGCTAGCAGGAGAACCCGTTAAGGTTGAGGGCTTTAGTGAAGCCAAAAGGCAGGAAAATAAAGAACCAACCCGCATCATAATTCCCGAAATTTCAATTGACCTAATTGTTAAAAGAGCCGAAATTGTGACGGGCTACTGGCAAGTATTTATTGATTCAGCGGCTTGGGGCGCAGGGTCTGGGTACCCCGGTGAGCCGGGGAATCAAGTTATTTTTGCCCACGCAAGAGAAGGACTTTTTTTACCACTTAAATCTATCAAGAAAGATTCAAAAATTTATATATTAACAAAAGGCGAGTGGTATTTGTATAAAGTAGTTGAAATCAAAGAAGTTTATCCAAATCAAGTTGAAGTCGTAGAACCCACAAAGGACGAAACATTGACTCTTTATACATGTAGTGATTTTGAAGATTCAAAAAGATTGATTGTTATTGCAAAGCGTACTTAACGTGGGAACCCCTAGGTTAAATCTAGGGGTCTCCCATTTTTAGTTAAGGGTATTGCTTCCCCCTGTAACTGTTAAGTCAGTTGTGGATGTTGATACCCCAGTATTAACTGTGGTTCCTGTACCCACGTTCCCGTTGGCAGTATTCTTGCCAGTTTTTGCCTTAGCTTTTACTAAAGCTCCAACCGAAGTTCGCGCTCTTTGACGAATAGTCGAACTTTTCGTATTGGCTACAACTACATCATTTGTAGTATTTACGCCATTTCCGGAAATCTCTATGGTAGGCGTTGTAGGGTCAGGTGTACAACAGCAAGGATCTGTTGCTGTATTTGTCCCACCATTGACAGTCATTGTTGCCATTGCGTCAGCATTACCAGTTGTAATACTTGTTGTTCCACCCACGTTCCCATTAGCCGTATTTCCTCCTGTTGAAGCGGAAGCTCCGATTAATGCTTCTACATTAGTATTAGCTTTTTGAGAAACCGTGCAGTCACTACTGTTTGCGATAACAATAGTATTGATAGAATTTACGCCATTACCTATAATCTCAAGGTTGGCAGCAAATGCCATTGGCGCAAATGTACCCATTGCTATAGTTGCCGAAATTGCACCCATAGCCAATTTTTTTGTAAGTTTATTCATATTTATTCACCCCCTTGCCTCCGATTGCGGTCGGCTAAAACCAAGAGCCAGTTTAGCAAAATGGAGTTCTAATCTGTCAACTGTATCTTAATATATAAAATCATGGCTAAATTTAACACGGGCAAGGCCTGTTTGAGATAGCCATTGATATACCAGATTCAGTGGGGTAGAATTTAGGCGTGGATATCGGTCGAGTATTGCCTACAGAAATTACAACGGAATTATCTAAATCATATTTAGATTATGCAATGAGTGTTATTGTAGCCCGGGCTCTTCCCGATGTCCGTGACGGACTTAAACCGGTCCATAGAAGAATTCTTTACGCCATGCATTTAATGGGCCTTCATTATAGCTCATCCTCAACCGTAAAGTCTGCCAAGGTAGTCGGAGAAGTCTTGGGTAAATACCATCCCCATGGGGATATCGCGGTTTACGATTCGATGGTTAGAATGGCCCAGGATTTTTCAATGAGATATCCACTTATCCACGGTCAGGGAAACTTTGGAAGTGTCGACGGAGATCCCGCGGCAGCCTTAAGATACTGTATTATAGGGCAATCTTTAGTAGTTACTGACAAAGGCTTAGAAAGAATCAAAAATATCGGCTTTAAAAAAAATGTAAAAATTCTTTCATGGAACAATGTTACAAGGAATGCACCTAAATGGTTTGATTCAGGAATTCACCTAACCATCAAAATAGAAACATTTAGGGGCTATTCACTTCAAGGATCAATAAACCACCCCATTTTGACTTGGGGGTTAGATAATGACGGTAAACCATCTTTGGCTTGGAAAATGCTTGGAGGATTAAAGGAAGGAGAATACGCCGTAATAAATAGAACTCCAAGCTTTTTCCCAAAAAACCCACCTTTAGTTAAATTTCATCCAAAACTAAAGGATAAACGAACAAGAAATCATATTCTCCCTAAATCAATGACTTCAGAATTAGCTTTTATTCTAGGAGCTTTGGTTGCAGAAGGAAACGTATCAAAAGAGCAAATTGGCTTTTGCAACAGCGATACAGAATATTTAGATAGGTTTAAAAAGGCTTATAAAAAAATATTTCCAGACTGTAGACTCCATGAATTCATTAGAAAACCACAAGGGTTTACCAAAAAAGATTATTTTTCCTTAGAAATTCATTCTAAATTAATTATAGAGTTTCTAAAAAACTTAGGCCTTAATCCAGTTCGAGCCGCATACAAAGAAATTCCCGAAATAATTTATGCTTCATCTAAGAAAAGTCTTTCAGCATTCCTAAGGGGATACGCGGAGGGAGACGGTGGGGCCTATCTAACAGGTTCTCCTGAAATAAACTTTGTATCAAAAAGTAAAACTCTTCTTTTACAACTGCAAATCATATTGTTGCGTTTTGGTTTAGAAAGCTCAATAAGATACGATATATTTAAAGATATTCACAAACTTTATATAAGAGGGTATAAAAACCTAAATAATTTTAGCAATAAGATAGGTTTTGTCTCGCAAAGGAAAATCGATAAATTAAATCACATCTGCAAAATGAATGCTGACGAATGGAGTATGTCCAAAACAGATTTTATTCCATTTGTTTCGAACTATTTAAGAAAATCAAAAAAATACTATGGCAAATTAGAATGGCTTAAGAAGCATAATTTCGATAGACTCCCCAAACTTAAAAAGGTTTGGAACAAACTAACAACTTTCCTGGACAAGAAGGATAAATCGATTTTTGAAGAGATATTAAAAAATGATTTTTTGTTTGACAAAATAATAAATGTTCAAAAATTTGGCAAAGAAAGGGTTTACTCAATTGGTGTTGATAGTTCCGACCATTCCTTTATCTCAAATGGCTTCATTAGTCACAATACGGAGGCTAAGCTTGCTAAAATTTCGGACAGTATCCTACAAGACATCGAAAAAGAAACAGTAGACTTTGTTGATAATTTTGACGCAACACTAAAAGAACCCGTTTATATACCAGCACTTCTTCCCAATCTCCTCTTAATGGGTGCTGAAGGAATTGCAGTTGGGATGGCAACCAAAATTCCTCCCCACAATTTAAGGGAGTTAATCAGCGCAATCATTGAAACTGTTAAAAAGGGGAAAATAATAAAAGTCGAAATAGAGAAAGAGGCACATACAGATTTTATTATCAAAAAGATAAATTTGATAGCTTCTGGTGAAGTTAAAGATTTGACACAAGAGGAAGTAAATCCAAAAAACATAAGTTTTGAAAGTGATATAACAATTGATGAATTAATTAAAATTGTTCCAGGACCTGATTTTCCGACTGGTGGCATAATTTATGACGGTCGCTCACTTTCTGAAGTTTATTCAACGGGACGGGGAAGGATAGTTGTCAGGGGAGTAGCTGAAATAACTAATGGCGAAAAAGGTAAAAGCCAAATAATAATAAGTGAACTACCATATCAAGTGAATAAAGCCGAACTTGTGGCCAAAATTGCTGAATTGGTTAAAGATAAAAAGATAGTTGGGATTTCAGATCTAAGAGATGAGAGTGATAAAGATGGTATGAGAGTCGCTATCGATCTTAAGCGCGACGCAAAACCAAAAGCTGTTCTTAATAATCTTTTTAAACACACACGATTACAAACTACTTTTCCTGCTAATTTTGTCGCCCTTGTTGAAGGCACTCCACACACTCTTAATCTTAAACAAATTTTGGTTGAATATGTAAAGCATAGGCAAAAAGTAATAACAAGAAGAACAATTTTTGATTTGACAGAAGCTAAAAAAAGATCTCATATCTTAGAGGGGCTAAAAATAGCACTTGATAATTTAGACGAAGTGATTAAAACGATACGGGCAAGCAAAACCCAGGATGACGCTAAAGAAAATCTTGTTAAAAAGTTTGGCTTAAGCATTATCCAAGCTACTGCAATACTTGACATGCAACTCCGGCGCTTGGCCGCACTAGAACGCGAAAAGATAGAAAGTGAATATCAAGAAATTAAAAAGTTAATAGACCAATTAGTTGCAATTTTAAAAAATCCAGAAAAAATATTAGAGATAATTGTTGAAGAATTAAGTGGTCTAAACAAAGTTTTTGGGGATGAGAGAAGAACAAAAATTTATCAGAAAGCGATAGGAGAATTTTCCGAGGAAGACCTAGTTGCTAAAGAGGAAACCTTAATAACAGTTACAAAAACCGGTTATGTTAAAAGACTTTCTGCAAATTCATATAGAGCTCAGAGAAGAGGTGGCAAGGGAGTAATCGGAATGACGACAAAAGAGGAAGATGAAATAGAGCATCTCATATCATCAACTACTCACGACACTATTTTGTTTTTTACAAATAAAGGCCGGGTTTTTGGCATAAAAGCCTGGGAAATTCCTGAAACTTCGCGCCAAGCTAAGGGCCAGGCTTTAGTTAATTTACTCAATCTTGAACAAGGGGAAGAAATTAAATCAATTTTACCTACATCTAAAGAGCTGGGAATCAAAAATTTAGTCATGGCGACAAAATCTGGTCTTATCAAAAAAACAACAATAGAACAATTTGAAAACTTGAGAACATCTGGGCTAATTGCAATAAAAATGAGAGGGGAAGATGAACTAATTAAGGTTCATGCAACAATGGGGGACAGCCACATTATGCTTTTGACCAGAACCGGAAAATCAATAAGATTTCCTGAAATAAATGTCCGACCAATGGGAAGAGCTACGACTGGAGTAACTGGGATAAGACTTGACGGTGGAGATGAGGTTATCGGAATGGAAGTTTTTCCTGGGAAAGAAACAATTCCGGCCGACAAAAGAAAAAAGATATTCCGTGATATTTTGACAATTTCAGAAAAAGGACTAGGCAAAAGAACTGGTGTTCACCTTTTCCCTGTTCAAAAAAGGGCAGGTAAGGGCCTTAAGGCATCTATTGTTAACCCAAAAACTGGGAACTTAAAAACTGCAATGATGGTAACCCAAAATTTTGACCAAGTAATAATTACTTCTAAAATGGGGCAAGTAATTAAACTTCCTCTAAGAAACATCCCACAATTGGGTCGAGCTACCCAAGGGGTTATTTTAATGCGATTTGCAAATAAAGGGGATAGTGTCGCTGCCGCAGCAATTTTGGAGAAAGATGGAGAAGAAGAAAATTAACCCATATCAAATCTCACAGCAATCTCTTTTGCAACTTCCCCTGCAAGTTTTAATAATTTACTAGCCTCTTTCTCTGTTAGGCCGCCGACTCTTGCCATATTTTGTATTAGTGTTGGTGTAGCCATTTCCATATTCACCTGATCGTATCCAGAGGCTGGGGGTTGGGTTGTTCCATCAAGACCACTTCTTGCCTGGATCGCCTTAATTCTTGCTTCTTCTTGATCATACTTTTCCTGCATTTGGAGCTATTTTACTTCTTCTTCTTCTTCTTTGTCAAGCTCAAATGAGGTGGCTAAAAATCTGACACAGGAAGATGGAGATGAGATTGAATTTCGCGAACATCTTGTTTAACCCTTAAATAGTCTTTATCTAAAAACCCAATCAATTTATCAAACTTTTTGTCAATTTTTTGCAAGTCTTTTTTTGTAGATAATTCTTTTAGATCTTTTTTCGTAGCTAAGCCCTTTTCAGTAATTTTTTGGTCAAAAGTCTCTTGAATTAATACCTTTATTGCCCCTAAGTCGTTTTTAGTAAGTGACATATTTTAATTAAAGCACATTTGCAAAAGTTGTCAATTAACTATATATTTATACATATATGCCAGATGGAAACAGACTAAGAGATGCATTAAGTGGGCCTGTTTTTATGTTCTTTATACTTCTTTTTGTTTACTCAAAATGGGGGCCGGCAATTCCGCTAAACTTTACTACTCAAAGTAGGGGAGAGCCAATGACAGTTGAATCTGTTGGAAAAGTTGTAGTTACACCCGACATTGCTAAGGTTAATTTAGGAATTCAAGAGTCAGGATCTACATTAAAATTGGTTCAAGAAAGTGTTAACAAAAAAACACAAGCGTTGAATAAAGAGTTTGAAAAACTTGGGATAAAAGAAAAGGATATTAAAACAACTTCATATAATGTATATCCACAATATGACTTCACCAATCCAAATTCAAGAATAACAGGATACCAAGTGTCAGTTAATTATGAAGTTACTGTTCGGGAGATTGATAACGCCAATGATGTATTATTGGTAGCTACAAATGCTGGAGTAAATATCGTAGGGGGAATTGCCTTTGACTTAAGTGATGACGTTAAAACTAAAAAGACAAATGAAGCTAGAGAAATTGCAGCTAACTTAGCCAAAGAAAAAGCAAAGGGACTTGCCTCGGCCGTAGGAATTACACTCGGAAAAATTATAAATGTTTCAGAATCGCAAGGAGTTGATTTTGATAGACCAATTGCAATGCTAGAAAAAGTTGATTCTGGCCCAGGTGGTATTCCAACACCAGCTGATATCGAGCCAGGTCAAACTGAAATTGCAGTTACAGTTACCTTAAGTTATGAAGTTCGTTAATCTTTAAAAAATTTATTTATTAATTCAACGTCGATAATATCTTCTTCCTTAAAACAAATAACTTTATTTATTTGTTTAGGAATTTTTTCAATTATGTATGCAGCAACTAATGTTCCAATTGATTTTGCCATGATATTTATTTTGTCTCCCTTTGAATGTTTAATTAAAAGATTTGCTTTTTCGCTTGCATTAAACTTTTGAGTTGGATCGTCCCAATGTTCCCAAAAAATAGGCCTGATCTGACCTTCAAGGGTAAGTCCTTCCGCCACCTCCTGTGCCCAAGTTTTATTATTTGATGAGTATCCAGGAAGAATAAGTGTAATCATATGATAGAATCAAATTATAAATTGAATATGGACAAATATAAAGCGGTTTGGGTAAGCCACTCCTCAATTTCTGATTTTTTAAAATGTCCAAGGGGGTATTATTTAAAAAATGTCTATAAAGATCCTTTGACTGGCCACAAAATGACAATAGTGTCACCCCCTTTGGCACTTGGGCAATCTGTTCATGAAGTACTCGAATCACTTTCCAGTCTACCGGTTGAGGAAAGATTGAAAACAAGTTTAATTAAAAAATTCGATATAGTTTGGGAAAAAGTGACAGGGAAAAAGGGTGGATTTAAAAACCAAGGTGAGGAATCTGAATATAAAAGTAGGGGAGTAGCCATGCTAAAAAATGTAGAGGAAAACCCTGGACCGATACTTAATAAGGCAATCAAAATTAAATCTGAAATGGGACTTCCAAATTATTTTTTGTCTGAAGAAGATAATATAATTCTTTGTGGAAAAATTGACTGGTTAGAATATTTACCAAAGTCTGATTCTGTTCATATAATTGATTTTAAAACAGGTAAGGGGGTTGAATCAGAAGATTCTCTCCAGTTGCCGATATACTTACTATTAGTTAAAAATACTCAAAAAAGAAATGTAGAAAAGGCAAGTTACTGGTATATAAACCGCAACAAAGAACTAACCGAGAAAAAATTACCAAATGAAAAAGAAGCGTACGAAAAAGTTTACGATGTAGCTAAGCGAATCAAATTAGCTCGTCAGTTAAACCATTTTGTCTGTCCAAAAAAAGGGTGTATGCATTGCCTGCCATTTGAGAGAATAATTAGAGGTGAAGGAGAGAAAGTTGGGGTAAGCGATACCAGGCAAGATGTTTACATCACAGGGTGAAACCCTGTGATTACTTATTTTCCTCCATGTCCGTGGAATGTCTCGTGAATGTCACGAAGTTGCTTATTTGTCACATGGGTATAAATTTGAGTGGTTGAAATGTTTTTATGTCCTAACATCTCCTGAACCGATCTTATATCTGCTCCAGCGTTAAGTAAATCTGTAGCGTACGAATGGCGGATCGTGTGAGGCGTAGCCTCAAAAGGAAGTTTAATTTTTCTTGAATATTTCTTCAAAAGTCTTTGCATTGAACGTGGAGTAAGGCGCATTTTTTCATCAGGAGTTGTTGGATCAATATGCCCTTTATGGCGAATAAATAACGGTTTAAAGTGATCTGGCCTTTCATTTAAATATTTAATTATCCAATCAACTGATCTACTTGAAAGAAAAACGACACGAGCTTTCCCACCTTTTCCTATTATTCCAAATTCCCTACGATCTAAATCAATTTTATCCCGGTCAAGTTTAACAAGTTCACTTACACGAAGGCCAGTTGAAAATAAAACTTCTAAAATTGCCTTATCCCGTTTTCCTTGAATTGTTGAAAGAGTGGGGGTATTAAGAAGTCTATCAACTTCTTCTCCACTTAAGAACTTAACTTGTCTTTCAGCTACCTTTGGCAGTTCGATTTTATCAGGCGCCATGACAACATAATCATTTCTTATTAACCATTTGAGAAAACTCCGAAGAGCAATTACGTGATAGCTCTGGGTACGCCTGCCCAAATTTAGATTTGCCAAATAAACTCTATATGCCCTGACCACATCCTGATTAATACTTTTTAAATTTGCAATTATGTGTTCACTTTCTAACCAATTAACCAATCTTGTGAGGTAATGTTTATAATTTCTAATCGTTAGAGGAGAGGATCCCTTTTCCACCTGAAGATATTCAAGAAAGTCCACTGTTTTTCTTGCAATTTCAGATTGATTGGGAAGGGCAGAGTTGGCCATCAACAGTAAAAGTTTACACTTAAGCGGAGTGAAATGTCAAGATTGTGCGACATAATTAGTTTTTCGGCCTTTTGATTAACCAATTTAAAGCCTGTCTAGAGATAAAAACATATAAGTCAACATGATGTTTATGCCGAAATATTGGGAAAAAAGATATATAGGAAAGCAGGGGAGTACCTTCGGTATAGGTTCGGCAGAGTAAAAATGATAGACATAGAGAAAATAGAGTAATTAATAAAAAATAGGAACAGTAACTAGATACTAGTAACTAGCAACTAGAATCTAACGCGAAAACACTACACTCTCTGACCCAGAATCACACTGCGTCGCAAAAGTATTATTGTAAGACGTATATTAATTCCACTTGTATGCTCCTCTCTTACTTTTATACTGTCTCATTTGAGCTCTGATGGTCTGCAGTCTAATTAAGTCAGCTTCATCCCAATGTTTGTGCCCTGTCTCCCTTGCACTGTCGGTTTTCTGCACTTTGCGCCTATTTCGAATGAGTATCTTTATAGCCTCACACCAAAGCTGAAAATCTTTCGACTTCTTGCCATATAAAGCATGTTTTGTGAAGAAAGGTATCACAACCTTTTGTAAACTAATAGTGTCCTGGACTTGATAGCTGACATTTCCTTTTGTATAAGTTATATCGCCGTCACCAATGGTATCCCTTACAGACCCGAGAAGTGGATACTCATCCTTACGCATAACTATTGAGAACGATGCTTTCCATCTAAAGTACACTGGAGAACCTTTTCTTTCTCTTCGTACATCACGGCGATAGTTCAGAGAGAAACAGCCCTCACCATCCACTAAGCCGGAAACATAGTCTCCAGGTAAAATCATACAGGCATTAAATTAAGTATAATCACAGAAATGTCTTTGGGTCAAGTTCGGAGGATTATAAATCACAGGCATTTAAACTGGTAAGAGTTATCCACAGAGGTCAGAAAGAAGATAAAGTGATGATTTTGTGCCTATTAACTATATCAATCAGTATCTTCGGGTTTTCTACTTTGATGTTTACGTCGCAATTCGTGAAAATACTACTCAATATTCATGAAAACTTACTATACCAAACTATGTCCTATAATAATTATAGGGATCTAGGATACCACTCCTCTACTCCCCGACTTTACCCTCCCCAATGGGTGGCAAAAAACATGGCAAAGAAGACTAGGATTCCAACAATTACATGCTCACGCAGGATTGCTGGAAACAATCTTCCTTCAACCTTAGCTTGTCCCAGGCCAAGAAGTACATAAACTGCGACCGTAAGAAAAAGAGCTCCAACAACTACAGTAACAGGCCAAAAATATAAGACTGTCGCTATTTCACCAACTATGATTGAGGAGATTAATGATAGTACCACCAGATCAACTGAAAAAGTCTTAACCAAATTCACAGCCCAAAAGCCTTGAAAATATAACAGGAAGGCCACAAAAACAATAAGTGGGACTGTTAAAATAAGAGGTGCTCTAAGCGACAGTATTGTGTCAAACACAAGGAAAGAAGTGACTAAAGTGATCACAAAACCAACTCCCCTAGCCGCTCTAACAAGCGCAATTGTTCGAATGGCTGAAACTGAAAAAATATTAGTTGTAAGTGCTAAAACATAAATACCAATTCCATAAAATATAATAACTGGGATCCTGGCAAAAACACTGATGGGGAGTAAAAACCAAAACATTCCAACACCTAAGGTAAATATTGTCGGAAGTATAAGAGTTAAAAGGGTCATGTCTCTCCCCAATCCCTCCCAAAGCGACCAGGCAAACATAATTATTGTGAGTATTCCAAGTAGTCCAATTGTCCAAAATCTATTTTGGTTAGTTAAAAACTGAATACCAATAAATCCTAGGGACAAAAATATCGAAGTAATTAAAAACCTTTTGCGTTTACTCATTAATCAAAAATTTGTGTAGACTTTTTGAACATCGTCGTGTTCATGAAAAGAATCTAAAAATTTAGTAATTTTAACGGCCTCCTCATCAGTCACTTCTACTAAAGTTTTTGGTTTCATCTGGAGTTCAGTTTCCATCACTTCAAAACCCGCATCGAGAAACTTTTTCCTTTCTTGACTCAATTTTTCGGGCGATACATAGACTTCAAGTCCGTCATCAGAATCTGTAATATCCTCTGCCCCCAAATCGATAAGGCTTAATGTTTGAGAGTCGGGATCGTCGGATTTTTTAATCAATAAAAAGCCTTTATTATCAAAGTTATATGAAACCGCTCCTGGGCCGGCTAGCGTTCCTCCACCCTTCTCAAAGAGATTTTTAATTTCTTGAGCAGTTCTATTTTTATTATCTGTTGCAACCTCAACCATAACTACAATTCCCGAAGGGCCAAATCCCTCATACACAATTTCTTCTAATGATTTACCGTCACTTGTAGCCTTGGCAATTGCTCTATCAATATTTCCTTTAGGCATATTGTCAGCTCTAGCCTTATCCATTGCGACCCTAAGTTTAAAATTAGAATCTGGATCGCCTCCAGCTCTGGCCGCAAGCATTATCGCCTTTACGTGTTTCGAAAAAACATTACCTTTTGCCGCGTCTTTTACCTCTTTCTGACGCTTTATTGTTGCATAGTGAGAATGTCCTGACATATAATCCTCGTTAAGGCTTAAATTATATCATGGAAACTGCTCTCTCTCAAAAGGCCATTCAGGAAGCTTTGTCTGGGAACTGGAACGAAGCTTTAAAATCAAACTTTTTAATTTTAAAAGAAAATCCTAAAGAAGTTGATGCCTTAAACAGATGTGCACGAGCACACAAAGAACTTGGTCAGATTCTTAAGGCCAGGCAATTTGCACATAAAGTATTAAAGATTGACTCTGTAAATCCTATCGCACTTAAATGCCTGGAAAGATGGAAAACCCTAAAAACTACAGATAAATCCTTCCCATCCAGCATTTCAACAGAATCATTTTTAGAAGAACCAGGTATAACAAAAATTGTTCCATTAATGCATTTGGGTGATATCCAGGTCTTAGCCAAACTCGATTCTGGTGATGAAGTTAATTTTCAGGTTCACCCTCACAGAGTTTCTGTTATAACACAGGATAAAAAATACATAGGTCGGCTTCCTGATGATTTATCGGCGAGATTAAGAAAGTTAATAAAGTTAGGAAATATTTACCAGGTATTAGTTAAAAATGTAGAAGGTCACGATGTAAAAATATTTATCCGTGAATTAAAAACTACTGGCATCCCATCATTCCCAATAGAAAAAATCGAATATGTATCCTTTACCGCTCCCGAGCTGGTCCATAAAGAAGGTGGCCCATTAAGCTCGCTAGAGGAAGAAGTCTGATCCCAATCTAATTTCCAGATCAACTTTCTTTGTTCCCATTTCCTTTTTACACGAAAAAAGTAGAGAAATTTTGGAAATAATTTTTTTGTCACTACCTGCGATCTGACAACTTGATGCTTCGGCTGGTAATTTCTCGATTGCAGTAACCTTACCCCCCATTACCTCTATGATTTTCCCAACATTTTTGGCAACTCCGAAAGCGCCAGTTGCATCTTTTATGTAAATCTTTTTACCAACAAAAAAGTCATCTGCAAAATAAACAGTCAGACGATTTGAAATTTGACCATAAAGCTTATACCCCAATTCCCCATCGCTTAAGATACTTTTTTTTAGGAATTGTCCCTCTCCTAAATTTATTTCCGTCTTGTCTAAATTTTTTGTCTTAAGATTAAAAATCTTTAGTAAAAATCTATCTCCGATTGGTATGTTAGTCCCGCCATTTACATCTATCCACAACGTAACGGGAAACATGAAGTTACGAGTTACAGTTTGAGCCACAAGCGAACCTCCAATGCCTTCGTTAATTCCAAGTCTCCAAACGTTTTTTAGCCGCATAGTACCTAAATTTCTGGCAACACTTACCTCTGTGTCTCCTGGGATAATTAAATAAACAATCTCTTTTAGTTTCGGGTCAACCAAAACAACTTCAGTGTCCCCATTCTCCCTTTCGACCACGGTCGTTATTTTATCAATGCCATTCCAATATCCTGTGTTTAAACGAATAAACAAATATGCAAATAAACAAATTGGAATAATAAAAAACCAAAATTTTCTTTTTTTCACTTGCTGTGTAAAAATCTTAAACTTTTAATGCTTTTAGAAATTTCTTCTTTTGATTTACCCATTGAAGTTAGGATTCCTCTTACAATGGCAACTGCCGCCTCAAACTCTGGCTGAACAATTCTGTCAACCCTCATGGCTTTTAATTTTATAAAATCTTCATCCTGATGAACTCTAGAAATTATTTTGACGTTTGGGGCATAGGTTTGTACATACGCAATTAGGTTTTCTTGGGCTACACGATCAGGAATGGCCAAAATAAGCGCTTTGGCGTTTTGAATATTTAGCGATTCTAAAACTTCGGGTTCACCGGGATCTCCGTAAATAACTGGAATACCCATAGCTTTTAAGTTCCCTACAACTGTCTGGTTATATTCAATCACAGCAAAAGGTATTTTAAAGTCAGTCAAAACTTTCCCAATCCAGCTCCCAACCCGACCATATCCACATATTATAATATGTCCTGTTAAACCAACATCGGAAGATATATTTTTTTCCAGAGATGAGAATATCGAGCTAATTTTTTTAAGTTTCCTCCAAGCTGGAACAGTAATATTAAAAAGAATTGGTGCAAAGATTAATGTCACAAGAGTTACGGCAATCCCTAGTGACCCCACTTCTTGATTTACTAACCCCAAAGTAAGGGCAGAGGAAAAAATGACAAATGAAAATTCTCCGACTTGAGCTAAACCAAAAGCATTTGCAATCGCTGTTCTTCCCCTAAATCCTAAAACGGTGGATAGGAAAAAAACAATAAATGCCTTAAGTGTCATTACTAAAACTGCCAGTAAAACAATAAGTCCCAGCCTAGAAAAAATTATTCCTGGGCTGATTAAAAAACCTAGCGACACGAAAAAAAGTGCGACAAACAAATCTCGCAATGGTCTGGTTTCAGCAAAAACCGCATGGTTCTCTTGACTTTCAGAAATTACAACCCCAGCTAAAAAAGCCCCTAAAGCTGGGCCTATTCCAAAAAATGTGGTAGCTACTGCTGTTCCTAAAGCAAGTGCAACGGAAGAAAGAGTAAGAAGCTCCCTGGAATTAGCTGATGCTATTTTATGAATCAAAAATGGGACAATTAATCTCCCCAAAACAACTGCTATAAAAACTATAAAAAATGCTTTTGACAGCGCCCATAATACCGGAAGTAGTAGTGTAGCTTCTGGTTTCCCTAGTATTGGCAAAATTACCATAATTGGTATTACCGCCAAATCCTGAACCAATAGCCAGGCAAACATTATTCCCCCATGAATTGTGTCCATCTCTCCTCTATCACCTAAAATTTTTACTACAATTACTGTCGAGGAAAGTGAGAAACCAGAAGCTAAAATCAAAGATGCCAAGGGACTAAATCCAAAAATGGTAAGGATAAAATATAATATAGAAGCTACTAATATTATTTGAATCAATGACCCAGTTATGGCTACTTTTAAAAACTTGGAAAGCCTTGAAAACGAAAGCTCAACACCAATAGAAAAAAGTAGAAGGATTGTCCCAATCTCCGAAAGCCTGGCAACATCCTTAACTCCAGAAGGGAGTATGGCTCCGAATATCAACCCCGCTAAAATATAGCCGACAAGCATAGGAAGCTTTAGAATTCTTGCTAGAATCCCACCAAAAACGGCTGCAACAATAAGTAAGAATAAAGGCAGGGCAAATACCATTAGACTAATTCTAATACATCACGAAGCTCTTTGGGTAGACTGGATTTAAATTCCACAACTTTTCCTGTTGTAGGATGGGTAAATTTAATTGATGAAGCATGTAAAAAAAGCCTAGGACACCATTTGCGATCATTTCTCGCGGTTTTACGACCTGCGTAAAACTCATCAGCGACAATAGCGTGGCCCATATGTTTTGCGTGAATTCTAATTTGATGAGTTCTACCCGTTTTTGGGAAAAATTCAACCAACGTGTGCCCTGCGTTATCACCTTTATAAAACTCTAGAACTTTATAATGAGTTTCTGACTCCCTACCTCCAGGTAACACTCCAAATCTATCTCTCCTCCATGGCAATCTGCCAACCAAAGCGACTATGTCCCCTTCCCCATCAAGTTTCCCATGAACCAGAGCAATATAGCTTTTTTTTACTTTTCTTTCTTTAAACTGCCTCTGAAGCTCCTCAAATACCTCTTTAGTCTTTGCTATGACCAATATTCCACTCGTCTCTTTATCAAGCCTATGCACAATCCCGTTTCTAAATTGTAAATTGTTACTGTGTAGCAGGTTATTCATTGTAAATTGTAAATTGCGACTCAACCAACCCTGAACTGTGGGTTGATTACTGGTAGTCGTTGCGTCGTTCGTGATCCAACCTGAAGGCTTATTAATAACCATCAAGCTCTCATCCTCAAAAATAATTTCCGGAATCCCCATGAAGCTATTTTACTACAAAACATTTACTTTGACGCTTAAGAAAAAAGTTTTCGAATCAAGGCTTTATCAAACGTCTTAAAACCTGAAGCTTTCTTGTCTTTAGCGTAGACAAGATTAAAACAATCTACCAAACCCAAATTAGATTGTTCATAAATACCCAAAGCTTTACTAATTAAATCAACATTTTCAATCTCTATAAAATGAAACTGCAACAATTTATTCAATAATCCAATCGTCTTATCTTTTTGATCTTTAAATTGACCAAGAACCACCCAATAAACTTCGAAAAATACTATGGTCGAAGTGAAACAATGAAACTCCCCGTTAGCGGCTTTAAGGAAAAAATCTTTTGCCTCTTTGTGTTGCAAATCAACATCCGCCAAAAGGAATCTCAAAAAGAAATTTGTGTCTATAAAGATCATTTATGACTTTTGAAATAATCTGTCCGTGCTTTTTCGATCATCTGATCTAAGCTCAAACTTTTATATTTTGCGGTTATTGGAACACAGCCTGCCAACTCACTCACTAAACTACCCATGGGTTTCATTGTCACCGTGCCACTATTCGCATCAATCAAAGTCAATAAAAGCTTTTGCTGAGGTTTATAGTTTGCTGCCTTGAACATTTCAGAGGGAATCGTAAATTGTCTTTTACTGGTAATTGTCGCCATATATTGCATACCGCAAGGAGATTATAACATTACAAGGAGGTGCTGTCAATACAAGGAAAACTATTATTTCTCCCTTTTAGCCGAGTCTTTAGCGCAAAGTGTTGCTTCGGGATAAATAATAAGTCTGTCTGTATCAATCATTTGTCCACACTCTTCACAGATTCCATATTTGCCCAACCTTACTCTTGTTAGAGCTTTTCTAATTTGAACCATCGCTCTACTTAATTCTTTTCTTAAAGCCGAAGTTCTGGCATGGCCAAACTGCTCATCAGCTTCGGTATCGGTAGCTGCGTTATCAGTAACGCGGGATGGATCATTAAATGGATCTTCTTTTGAAATATCCTTTTTTCTTTTTTTTAAAAGCTCCAATTTATTTTGTAAGAAACGCCCTACTGGTGTTAATAAATTTGCTGGAAATTTTTCTGTCATTCTTTTCTTGCTAAATTGTAAATAAGTAAAAAGGTAACAAATGCTAGGCTACCTGAAACCAAAACTTCTGCCTTGCCGCTAAAGGATAGCACAGCGCTCAAAAAAATAGCAACACTAGATCGGATTAGAAAAAAAATTCCCAATGTCGCAAGTCCAGAAAAGCCAACTCTGCCTGACTTATACCAAGAAAGCCCCTTATATTTTAAGTCAAAGAAATAGTAAAGAAAAATAAGTCCCAGACAAACTAAAAAGGCTACAAATGAAATGGCTGATGAGTTATTTACAGAGTCTACAAGAAAAATAATTGCAATCCAAGGAAAAAGACTAATTACTATCGCTTCCAAAACTTCGTAAACTCTGACTTTAAATTTAAATGCTGAAGCCGCTAAGCCTATTATGACACCAGCGAATTCCAGCCAAAAAAACCAATTAGGTAAAAACCAGACAGAAATTAAATGGCCCAGCAAAATTCCAGCCAAAATAAAAAATCCTGAAGAAAAAATAATTTCTCCGGAGTAATCTTCTTTTAATTTCTTCCAAAATATAAACAGGAAGATCATTAAACCTAAAAAATTTATTAAAAAATTTGCCACTCTACCCTATTATACCCTACACTATATGAATGCTGGAAACACCACATGTAGCCGTAGGAATTGCCATTGCCACTAAATTTCCAAATCCCTGGGTATCAATCCCCCTGGCTTTGGCTTCTCACTTCATCCTAGACAAAGTCCCCCATTGGAACCCCCACACTTATACAGAAACTCAAAGACTTGGCCGTCCAAGTCAAAAAACTGTAACTTTAACTATAATTGATATTATTTTTTCTTTAGGGCTTGGGTTTGGAGCAGCAAATAGTGTACTTCCCAATATCCCACTTGCATTAACCATAATCACTTGCAGTCTAGCTTCAGTTTTACCAGATGTCAGTAAATATCCATTTTTCCTATTTAAAAAAACAAGAAAAGGATTTTACAAAAAGTGGGTTCTTTTCGAAAGAAGTATGCAAGTTGAAACCAAGAGTCCCTTCTGGGGTCTTCTAACCCAAGTCTTTGTTATTCTCGCCTCCTACATTTGGATTATTTAGCACGTTCTATATAGTCTCCCGACCTAGTATCTACTCTGATTTTGTCACCAATATTTATAAAAAGTGGGACTTTTACTTTTAACCCATTATCTAAAACAGCTGGCTTGTAAATATTAGTAGCAGAGTTTCCCTTAACCCCCGGGTCAGTTTCTTTTACTGTTAGTACAATTTTTGGAGGCAGCTCAATTGATAGGGCTTTCTCGTCCCAAAAAAGTACGTTAATACTTTCTCCATCTTTTGCGTATGCAATATCACTACCCAAAACAGCAAGCGGAACCTCGACTTGATCAAAGGAAATTGGATCCATAAATGTTGCATGTTTGGTGTCTTTAAATAAATATTGCAGAGATCTTTTTCTTAAATCCACCACTTCAAATGCCAGGTTTGAAGAAAAAGCGTGTTCGATATTGGCCCCCGATTCAAGATTTACACAGGAAACCCTAACAGTAGCGCCCCCCCTACCCATTTTAATCAGTTCATACTTTGTAACTTTAAATGGTTTACCTTCGTATAAAAAGGCGTTTCCTGGCCGAAGATCTGTAGCATTAGTCATTGTCATACGGGTATTCTACCTCAAATTTTGGTATAATTGAAGCTGTAAGTCGGGGTGCTGAAATGGTATACAGGATGGTCTCAAAAACCATTGGAGATAATACTCCGTGGAGGTTCGACTCCTCTCCCCGACACCATAGTGCGACTTGTCGGGTCGGCGCCTAGCGCCGACCATTGGTTTTGGGCTTCTCCACGGACTTTTTTGTTTTCAAGAAAGAGGTTCGAGCCGAAGATTTTTAAGGCGAGATCCTTTTTGGCCTGTTTATCCTCCCTTGATAGTATTTGATCTACATTTCTTGCCTCAGATATCCAATTTCTCATAGGTTCGATCCAATTGCTTTGATTGTTTTTTAAAGAAAGAATTTGTTCTTCTATGCTTTTTCTTTCAGATACTAATTCCAACTTTTTTTCCTGAAAACTTTCTTTATCTATTATCTGGTCTAAATAGCTATCTAAAAGAAATTTTGCTTTTTGGTTAATTTGTTCCAAATCCTTTCTTTTGGTGTTAATTACATCAAGGCAGGATTGGGTGACGTCAGATTCTTCTTCTTTTAATTTATTTAGCATCTGACTGGCCCAAACTTTTTTCAAAGAATACTTTTTGATGAGTGTGGTAAGTTGAGAATCTACATCACCTTCAGTTATATGAGGCTGAAGGCATTTAACAGATTTATTTTTCTTGGTACAACGGTAGTAACAGTAGGAAGCATGATTATCGGTTCTTTTGTAATATTTATTTTTGAAATCTCCGGTTATCATCATACCACACTCCCCGCATCTTATTAGTCCAAGAAATGGTTTAAAAACTTTCTGAATTTTACTTTCCTGCCACTGATGATTTCTTGTTTTTAACACTTCTTGGACTTCATCAAAAAGTTTCTTTGAGATAATTGGATCGTGTCTGCCCTCATACACCTCACCGGCATATTTAAAAATTCCAAAGTAGAAAGTATTTGTTAAAATCTTTTTAGTTTTATCTATCCTTAAATTTTTATTCTTTGAGGTGACAATACCTTTTGAAGCCAAAAAGGAAGAAATTTCTTTTAGTTGGATATTTCCTTTGGAATATTTGGTAAAACAATTGACAATTAAAGGTGAAATCATTTTATCAACAGCAATTGTCTTTGTTCTTGAATCGTTTAAATATCCAATTGGAACTTTCCCGGGATAATATCCATTTCTTGCTTTTTGGCGTAAACCACGACGGGTGTTTTCCGAAAGTGAATCTACATAATACTTTGATTGGGAAAAAGCGATACTTAGCATGAACTTTCCCTGAGGAGTTGGTTCAAACCAAAAGGTATTGAATTTGAGGGCAGACAATTTTCCTGTATCAATTAGGTAAATAATTCTTCCTCCGTCAACTGAATTTCTCGCAAGTCTATCAGACATTCTATGCAAAAATAGTGTATGGCTTACAGATTTCCTAATGACTAA
>ERZ1292629.556-Hain-H43-01um-R1-556-length-40904-cov-14_pt1 | contig 40904 bp, 71 predicted proteins | sample MGYA00564399_ERZ1292629 | MGnify/ENA primary metagenome ERZ1292629 (study PRJEB36523, sample SAMEA6512636) | groundwater metagenome | collected 2019-01-08 | study: AquaDiva: Metagenomics assemblies of 32 groundwater samples
ATTTTGAGAGTAATCATCTGCTTGCCCTTCCTTGCGCCGCCAGCTTAGCCTTGTGCGCCTCTACCGTCTCGATTCCCAGGTGCTTGCCCAAGAACTCAAAGACCTCTCTGGCCTGGACTTCTGTGAGGCGAATCGTAGTCCACGGACGTTCCTGACCAACGACACAATCTCTTTTTTCGTCAATGCCAACCCACTTAGTCGGCTCCCCCGCTTCCGATGTGAGGTTCTTTTCTTCGTACATTAACTTAGACCTCCTTTCCTAATTTCACGTTAGGCAAATCCCCTATGCCGATTACTCTGACACGGTCGCTTCCCTTGTGAAGGGTAAATGAGACAGTTGTTAATTGTAGCGATATTCTTATCGCCAAATCAGTCCTCTCTTCAGCGGTCAACGCATCTATCAAAATTAGTATCTCATCCACTCGCTTACTCATTTCCCTAACTCCTCTCTTGTCGGCGCAGAACAGGGCTGGTGTGGCTCATGGAAGACCTCAAACCAGACCTGCTCTGACGCCCCGCACTTGCCGCAGATGGTGGGACGTGATGCCAGTGCCTTTTCCTGCACGGCCTTGACCAGACGGGCGTTACAGGCTTTCAAATCCATGCACATACCGACATTCTTGACCGTGCCGGCTAGGGTCAGTATGTTTTCCTCTTGCACGCCGACTTCATTCCCGCAGAGATAGCACTGGAGACTCGTGGTGTAGGTCATCTTGTCGCCTTCCCATCTATGACCTGGCCGCCTCGGATAGCCACGCCGTCAGCCCGTATTGCAATGCCGTGCTTTTCCCTCATGTGGGCGTCCAGCTTAGTGTGATGCCACCGTTCCCCGCACTCAATACAGGTGAGTGTAACAGCATCAGCCAGAGCGACATTCTGAGTAATTTCCATGTTATTCCCCCTTAACTGATTTCACTGGGGGAATCTTGGTTTCCCCTTTGGTATAATGTGTCTCATGCCAGCAGACAAACTTATTGATATATGAGTCCCACTTGTGGCGAGTGTCCTTTCCGCACTTGTCGCATAGTAACATCATTTCTCATTCCCCCTTAACTGATTTCACTGGACTTACTTTACCACCCTATGCGGTTTGATAGCCTTTCACAGGTGGGACAGCCACAACGACTGTTATTTGTCAGTACCTGTTTCAGGACTTCCCGACCGGCTTTCAGTCCGCCATAAGGTTTTAGATTCAGATTGACGTGATTGCGCTCCCCACCCGTCAACGTCTTTAGCCATGCCGTTTTGGTCTGTTCCATTGTTTCTATTCCCTCCAAGTGTGGCGGTTCTTCCCGCCCTACCTAACACGATTATTGCACACTGTTGGCTAGTTGTCAAGAGGGTAAACTAGCCTTTATTTTAGGCACTGAAAGAAAAACTTGCGGGGGTAGTTGTTTTCCTTGTCAACTACTGCTAGTATAGGGATATGACGACAGAAATAGCAACCCCCAAAAGAACATGGAGTACCAAGCCGAAGCCGGAGCGGGATGCACGGCTGTACGCCTACTGGCTCGAAAAGGGCAAAACTGAGGAGAGGCGCACAGGCATGACGATTACAGCGATTGCAGGTGTGTTTCACGTCAAAAAGCAGTTTGCCCAGCGGGTCATTCGGCGTGAACAAAAACGGCAAATAGTTTAGGAGGGCATCATGACACTTTGCTCTAAATGTGCTTCGCCATTGGGCGAAGCAGTGGAAGAACGGTGCTTGTCCAAGTTACCGCCAGAAGATGCGCCTAACTGGCATTCAAGAGACGCAGAGAGGGGTGAAATAAAGCCTCATTAGCTATTGACTTTACTATGAACTATTCTTTACAATGTGTACTATGATTAACAAACTGATTGAGATACAGAAATGTGAAGAACTGACTGATTCCGAAATGGCCGCTAAACTTGATGTAACGCGGGAATGGTGGAATCAGGTCAAGAATGGGAGAGAGGAGCTAACGGCAAACGTCAAGATTTCTGCGGTCAAAGCATGGCCGGAACTATTGACGGAGTTAGCTCATGACTAGACCAGACGACATAGACTTTCCCTGCTCTCAGGATTGGCGTGCTTTCTACTCACAGAGCGATACCCGATATATGTCACGTCAGACAGAGACAGACGCTCCCGTTGCCTTTATTTGTACCTGCCGAAACTGCTACCACAACTTAGGCGAACACTGCGCCTGCCGTGAGCTATCCGATATGGTTTTCAAGGATTGCCCGGACTGGAGCGAGAGGCTATGGTCATGACAGCCAGTGAAACATTATCACAGAAGTATGACCGTATCCTGTCACTTTGCGAAACGGGCAAGAAGTCCGGCGTTTATACCCAAATCAGATGCCCCTGCAACGCTAACCACAAGCACAGCGACAAGGCAAAGAGCGCATCCCTGGGATTGCACTCTAACGGTATCAGCTTCAAGTGCTTTGCCGGATGCCAGACAGATGACTTCTTGCAATCACTAGGGCTGACATACCGCGATATGTTCCCTGATTCAGAGCGCACACCATCGAATATCTACACCTACCACAACGCAGACGGCAGCTACCACCACGACAAAGTTAAGTACCGTGACCCTGCAACTGGCAAAAAGGACTTCCGCCAGCGCACCATTGACGACCAGGGTAACATTGTTGGAGAGACAGCCAGCCTTTCAAAAATCCCTTTTGGTATGCCGCGCCTTTTACAAGCCATTCGTGATAATAAAGTCGTGGTCTACACTGAGGGGGAGAAGGACGCACTTACGGCCCGGCTGTTAGGTTATGAGTCAACGACAATGGGAGGCGCATCAGACTGGAAAGACGAATACAAGGCGTTCTTCAAGGGTAGCCATTTGGTGCTAATCCCCGACAAGGATGCCGCCGGTCTGAAACTGTCGGAACGGATGCAGGAGTCTTTAGCCAGTGTGACAAAATCCTTACGGGTTGTCGTTCTGCCAGAGGGTAAAGACCTTACCGAGTGGGTAGAAGCTGGACATTCAGACCTGGCCGCACTGATTGAGTCCTCCCCTGAACTGGCAAAGGCAGATGATATGTCCGCTCCAATTATCACCCACACCCATAGCGGCTATTCATTTGCGTGGGTATCCCTCGGTATCAAGGTCAACATAGACCGACTGACTGATGATTGTGAGGGCGTCATCAGCGTGACCTCCAACGGCCAGCGTGTTCATGTCTCTAAAATCAACCTCTTAGCCCCGCGCTCACTGACCGAACTGGCTAATAAACTGACCAAAATCCGCAAAGTAAATTGGGAGCTTGGACTGACCGCCATTGCTATTTACTGCAATGAGCGACAAGGCGCGTTGTCCGAGTTGTGCGACATCAACCAAGAGCCTGAGACAATGACGATTGAATACCTGCTGGACCCGATTCTTCCACTAGGGCAACCAGCAACTATATTCGCCGCCGGGGGGAAAGGGAAAAGCACCATCGCCGACCTTATTGCCGTCCTGGTTCAATACGGCGTGTGTGCCCAAGGGAACTTGCCATTTATCCCGGTGCAAGGAAACGTCCTTTACCTTGATTGGGAAAATCTTGCGGAGACACACCGCCGCTATATTACCGCCATAAAGCGCGGGCTTAATGTCACTGACCATACCCCGATACTGTATTTGGAAATGGAACACCCCTTAACTCATGCCGCTAATAGCTTACGAGAGTTGATTCAAGAACGTCACATAGACTTGGTAATTATTGATAGCCAGATGGCCGCCACCGCCGGGGGGAATCGCGGTTTGAACGAGGCTCAAATTGCCAGCGAGTATTACAACTGCCTTCGCTCGTTTGGCTGTACGTCTTTAACTATTGACCATGTGACTAAGTCCGGCATGGGCGATACTGACAACCTAGCGGCTTTCGGCTCAATCGTCAAGTACAACCGCTCCCGCTCCCAATGGGAATTGAAACTGCCAGATGAGGAGGATGATAACGACCACAAAGAATATGCGCTGGTGCATAAGAAATTTAACCTGGGCCGTAAACAGAAACCCATCGGGGTAACTGTTGACTTTTCTAATGACGGCGATACTTTAACTAAAATTGTTTTCTCCAGCGCGAACATTAAAACTAATCCCATTCTAAGTGCTAAAGTTCTCGGTCTGCGTGAGCGGATACGTAATGCCTTGTCTGAGATGGGGCATGGGACGGCGGCCGAGATTGCTAAGCACATCAACGAACTGGATAAAACAGATACCATCGCCAATGCCCTTTACCGGGGTACTCAGGGGAGAACCGCTTGCTTTACCCATCTTCCCGATGGCGGTTTCGGACTCCTGTTTAAGGAGTGACAAAGCAGGTGCTTTGTGTGCTTTGCTCATCGTGCTTTGCTACTGACAAAGCACCCCCTCTCCCTTTAAGGGAGAGAGGGGGGATGCATTGTCTAGTGCATTGTTCTTAATTTAACGGGGTGCTTTGCTCTGGAATGAGGTAAGTACCGGCATAAACCAAATCCCCCGTATGCCCTTGCGATTACGGGGGAACGGCCAAGAGGGGGTAACGGCCTATTTCTTTACTACCTGCCTGGGCTTGTCCCAAGCCTACGAAATATATTTTCCAGTGCGTCCCTTGACCCACTGTGCTATAATTTGTCAGTGAGGTGACTAATGCCGGGCCGCTCTGCTATTACCTGTAAGTGTACTCAAGACCTCCGTGACTCAGTTCACCAAATGGCCGAGGCTAGAGGTATCTCCGTTAATTCCTTCGTCCACAACATTATTCAATCTTACGTTGTCACTGGTAAGGCTGAGTGTTTACCTACTGTGTTACCCCAATCAGTGGGTAATGCACGCCAACAGGCACTCGCTTTGCTCGATTCAAGTGCCCCTGCCCTGATACAAATGCTCCTCGACAAGGCGCAATCCGGTGATAGAGAGAGCGCAATCTACTGCCTGGACCGCCTAATGGGCAAGCCCCGCCAGCAGGTGGACCAGCGGATACTGAAAGTTGACGCTAGTGGCGAGGAGTTCCGGGCTATGGTGGCCCAACTCCTGCAATCAGGGGGTAGCAAACCACCTCAGATAGCCCCACCATCAGGCACACAAACCTCGGAACCACTGGCATCAGAGGGCTAACCAGTATCTTCCTATGGTATGCCACATCACAAGCCACCCCTTGCCTGTCCTATCGTTAGAGTACCCCCACTACCACTCCGTTATGTCACACTAGGCACTAATGTGGTTGACGGAATGAATATTGTGCGCCCCAAAGTTTACATAACTCCACACCTGCATACCCTCCCACTCAGGGCATACCCCCAACAACCAGGACATGACCCCAACTTCCTTTCTTTCACTCGCACGCTCTCAGTCCACAACCAGGACTCGCCTCAACGAAGGGGTGAGAACGGGAGTCGAGGACTAAGGGTTATATCGGTCAGCCCCAGAATTTTACATACAAAAATAACTCTTGACTGTGTCTTACAGATGTGTTAGTCTACTAATTATGAAAAGGATGAAATGGACAGAGTTCAGGGCGATGCGAGTAAAGGGGATATGGAGAGGGCTGCCGATAGAGGTAACGGCTGATGGTGAGGTGTTGTTTATAGCGCAGGGTGTTGACCCGCTCTCGAAGTTATATCCTGGCATTGACGAAGAAATAGCGAAGATTGAAAATGACAACGAAGAACCGGGGTAACGAAAAGGTATATCGTAATATAGTATTATAATATAGCATTTATTTCAGGGGGCGAAAGATGAAGCACTTAAAGGCGATAACGTGGGGGCGGTGGAAATCGTATGACCCGTACGATAGCAGGTATTTCACTGTTTTCACGGTATCGGTACTGCGTCCTTCGTTTGAGTTTCCGGTAGCGTGCGTGTCGCTGGCGGTATCGAATGGTGGTGGGAAAGTATTTCAACGATTCGCTTCACTGACTGACCTGCGAAAGATAATTGTTGTGCCGGTGGAGTACATTGAGCGATTGACCGAGGGATACGCACAAGCTCTCCAAGAGGCGAGGAAGATAACGGACAAGCAGCAGTCCCTTTACAAGATGAACAATCTGGAACCGGGGAGTCAGGTTGTGAGGACTGACACCGGCGAGATAATAGCGGAGGCGGAGAAGATATTAGATGGCGGGAAATAAGCTAGTTCGTTAGGAGAAAAGATGGCATTAGCGATTTCGTTGTGGAGATTCAGTTTACAGATTCTTCTCTGGCATTACCAGGTAGAAACCAGGTCGAGGCAGGTATTCAATATTAAGTTGTACTTGTTCTACTGGTTTGAGGTTGAAGTGGTAAAAGCAAAGGGATGGTTTTTTTGGATTGACGTGCCCTTTATCCATATCAACAATCATGATTGGTGGACTACCGAGAAAGGGACGCAGCGAATAATAACGGGCAAAGTGTTCTGGTGGAAGACTGGTTATGAAGGACGTGCAGTAGATGGCACGTAATAAGCGGTTCACGGTCAAGGAATTCGGGACATTCAAGACTGAGTTCACGAGGTGGCAGAAGCGTTTTGGATTGGACGGGTACGTGGTATTCTTCTCTCATGAGCCGCTTGACGATTGTTTTGCCGACATTTCCGTGAATCAGAAAGAGATGGCTGCGAAGGTCAGGCTAAATTCCGCTTTGAAAGAAGCGGACTATGTGGATGCAGATGTTTTAGGGACAGCCAAACATGAGGCAATCCACCTGCTTTGTGAGAGAGTCACGACTTATGGGTACACACGGTTTGTGACGAAAGACCAGATGTACGAGGCAGAGGAAGAACTGGTGCGCCGGTTGGAAGGATTGATACCCGATGCGTAGGAGGTCAAGAGTGAATATTGATTGGGATTTCTGGGTATTTGCTTTAGCGGCGGGGATACTAGGTGTTGGACTATTGGTTCTCACAATTGCCGTTATATTAGCGGGTTTCTGGATAGTAGGGATTCTACCATTGAGTGGGGTATTGCTCGTAGTGTTTCTCATTACGTTAGCATACAAGGAGAGATAAGAATGGACAGCACGGCATGGCGACCCCAAGAGTGGAAGAGTCAGAAAGACGAATATCTAAAGGACTATGATGACTACCACAAGAGTAGTTATGAGGATGCTTTCGAGTCTGGTGCTAATGCGGTACTGGAAGGATTGAGGAAAGAAGGGGCGCACGTTGACTTGAAGTTTGGCGAGACGCTCCATGTGCCGGCAGGAGTCAAGGGTTTGAAAGGCATGGTGGTTGTTATCCCTGATGATGATGGAGGGTTAAATGGACACGACCGAGCAGTATATCAAGATGTGTGCGAAGGCAACTGAGATACAAACAGCCCACAGGTTTGATAAGTTCGACCTCTATATCAGGAATTATGCGCCACTGTACAAAGATAACAGTTCCTATATTCAGGTTTGTCAAGGCTCATTAAAGGAACCAAGGACATATCGAATACTTTGGCTTCCCCGGCAAGACCAGTTGCAGGGTATGGCGTTTCCTGTCATCAATTCTGAGATGATAGCTTATTTTCTTTCAAGCGTCTTACTGTTTCATGAAAATCGCAAATATCAAACAATGGAGCAACTGTGGTTAGCCTTTTGCATGAAAGAGAAGTACGGGAAGTACTGGATTGATGGCGAATGGACGACAGCCCTTTCGGTAGACGGTAAACTGGTTAAGTGGTCGCCCCCCGATGGCGTGGTGGGAGCTTGGTAGATAATGGAGGCAAGTTGATTAGTCCGAATGCCAATCCAGTCCAGTTTGCTGAGGAATTCAAAAAGAAGATAGACGCCTGTGCTTTTGAGGAGGACAACACCCCTGAGACGACACAGTTAAAAGCGTTAGAGTTAGCGTGGTGTGCGAGTGATTTCAAGAGGTTTCTGCATTGGGTGAAGGTGATTAACCCGCCCGTACCAGGCAGTACGGGGGACTCGACCATTCCCTTCATCCTGTATCCGCACATCGAGGAAATGATAGGCACGTTATCTGACAGCTTGAAGATAACGATACTCAAAGCAAGACAAATAGGGTTATCCACGCTTATTGCCGCATATATCCTCTGGTATGCGATGTTTCATAAAGGGGCAAAGATACTGGTCTTTTCGGCTGGACAGCAGGAAGCGAAGGAACTGCTAAGCAAGTGCCACGCCATGCACGACCAGTTACCCTCTTTTTTCAGGCTGGTAATCAACCCTGATTCAACGGAAGTCATGGGTTTCCCAAGCATGGGCAGTACGATAAAGGCATTTCCTTCAACGGAATCAGCCGGTGTTGGAGAGACGGCCAGTATCGTTATCTGTGACGAACACGCCCTGCATCCGTACGCTTCGGCTAACTTCACGACAGCCAAGCCCACGATTGACAGGGGAGCGCAATACATTTCGATATTCACAGCGCATCCTACGGACAATGATAACCTTGCCTCGACCATCTTCCTTGACGGACTATCGGGGAAGAATGGGTTTAAGGCAGTGTTCTTCCCCTACACGGTCATGCCAGGGCGGGACAAGGCATGGTACGAGAGGGTCATGAGGGAGACGCCTGAGAGAGACAGGGAAGGTCTTACTCCCGAACTGTATATGAGACGCAATTACCCGGCCTCAGTGGATGAGGCCTTCACTGTGCCTCAGACCTCGGCGGCATTCGAGAAAGCTGCGCTAGACCACATGATGACTGAGGCGGTATCGGTTTCGAGGGTGATTGTCGAACATGAAGGCATTGATTACAAGTACGTCAACATCTACCGCCCGTTCCAGCTAGGGCAGTACTATGTGGCAAGCTCGGACATATCGGAAGGGGTAGGCAACGACTACAATGTAACGTGTATAATGAACGCCAAGACGGGCATCATCGTGGCGGACATCCTCGACAATAACCTCAAAATTGAGCCTTTCGCCTACCAGACATATCTCTTGTTGCAGTTGTACAAGAATCCGAAGTACTGGCCTGAGTACAATCTGCTCGGACATCAGCTTGTGCCCATGATGCTGAATCTTAGGTATCCCAATTTGGGGTATCGGGACACAAACGGGGAAAAGAAAAAGCCTGGGTGGGTCACGGATGAAAAGAGCAGGGTAGAACTTTTCAGTGGCGGCATCAACTCACACGGCAGGGAATTCCTTGGGTTGATTTCGGCAGTCAACAACAACCAGATTACGATTTACAATGCGGACGGCATTCAGCAATTCAGGGACGTTATCAGGAACGCTAACCCCGGCAAGAAAGGCAGAATCGAAGCCAAGTCAGGCGGACATGACGACTATCCGATAGCGGCGGGTATCTGCTGGATTAAGGCGATGGAAGTCCAGCCAGACGAAGTAGTAGTGATACCAGCCGCCGTCAGGTATCAGGAGACGATGCCCTGGAAAAGGTCTTGACAAGATGTGCTAAAATAGTATGAAGGAAAGTAATATGTTTCCGTAGGTGGGGGTAAAACCTCACCTATTGTCATTTTAAGGAGTCTTGATTTGAGAACGCCTGCGGAAATCAAAGACATCGTAATTTACCTCAAAGACCGCCTCCACGCAAACAGGCTCGAACAGCAACGGATAGACCAGGAATACTTTGACGACACCTTTTCCGTCCCAATGATTCAAGAACCAAAGTCCGTGCATCGGACTGGACTTGGCGCAAAGCTGGTGAACGGCCCCGCTAACCACATCATTACCACCAATCCCCAAGTGTTCATTCAACCAAAGAAGCAAAGCAAGACGGACAGGGTTGCGCTGGTTAATGATTATCAGAACCACCAGTTGCGCAAGGTCTTGAAGCAGAATCCTGGAATGTTCCGTGAATCGGTAAAGAACCTCTTACGCCGTGGTGAGTATTGGATACACCCCGTAGTCAATTTCGATTGGGAGAAAACCCACAAAGGCGTACCCGTCTTTTACCTTGTGCCTGACCCGATGACGGTGTTTGGTAGTGACGATGAAGTGGATGGCATCCCGTCTGAGGTTGTCGTGTACTACAAGCGTGTGCCATTTATCGTAAAACAACGGTATGAAGATTGGAGCGACCCCAAGAAGGGGGACGATACCAACTCGAAAGACAGGGCAACCGAGTGGGTGGAATACTGGACAAAAGACTACCGCTACTTTTCCGCAGATGGCGAGTCTGTGTTGAAAGGCGGTGTCCAGGAGAACATCATGGGCGTCATGCCATGGGTTCACCGCTACTCTGGGTTTGGTAAGGACTCCCCTGATGGCAAGATAGAAGATTTAGCGGTTGGGCGTCTGCGCCACGTCAGGGCGTTAATCGAACAGGCGACCTACATCAACTCGGACATTCTAAGTATCATCAGCAAGTTTGCCCATGAAGGACTGGACATTAAGTCGGTTGACCCGGAAGTTAAAGTCCCTGCTCTGGAAGCGGTGCAGACTAAATACAACATGGGTTCCGGCTTTTCCAATATCGTCCCCTTCGGCGTTGAGGTAAAGAGAGCCGAGCGTATCATGCCGGGGCAAGAGCTTTTCCAGTTCTATGATAGGCTATGGGAACGGGTCAATGAGGAATCCCCCCCCGTCATGGCAGGCTTACCATCAGGCACATCAGGCAGGCAGGAGAACATTCTTGGGGCAAACCAGATTAGAAGGTTTGACTCCGTGGTGGAAGCGGTAGAAGAAGGGTGGGCTACTGCGCTCGATATGGGCTTGCAAGAAATGAATAACGTAGGCTACTTGCCTGTTTCGTTATGGGGTGAAGAACCTGAATCAAATGAGAAACGGATAACGGCAGAGGACATTGACGACTGCGCTCCATGTACCGTGGCGTTAAAGACGAAAGACCCCATTGAAGATGACGCCAAGGCGATGACGGGCAGAACCTTGTGGAAGGAAGGGTTATTCGACCACAAGACGGTTCTCGTTGAATACTTTGGCAAAAAGCCAGACGAAGCGGACGCTATCATTGTTCGTGTCCAAGCCGAGAAGATTTTGAAGGAAGTCCCTGCTGTCGCTCAGTTCTTGGGCGAGGCGGCGTTGAAAGACCTTGGGATGGAAGATGCCCTTGCAGCCCTTGACGAAGAGGTATCTCAGGCAAAGAAAGCAGGCGTACCACAAGGGGAACCAAGAAGCGGGAACATCCAGACGCCTACTGGAATGGAAATGGCTGATGTTTCACTATCTCAGCGGGGGATAAGGGAATCACCCGCCCCATATACTCAGGGGGAATAACAATGCCTTTAAGAGAGAATCCGGGCGACCAGGTAGTCAATGAGGTCAAGCAGAACGCCAAGCGGCTACTGCAACATCTTCATACCGAGTACAAGACGGTCAAGCCATTCCACAAAGAGCCAATGACCAAGCAAGACCAGATAGCGCAGTTCCAGAAGTTCACCCCCCAAGTCGAACAGATGATGCGGCAACGGGTAGGCAACGAAGCGGTAGACGCATACAAGTCGAAGATGACTAACCTCATGGCAGGGGGTAGATAAAATGGCTGATGAATTCGTAGGGCAACAAATAGCGGAAAGCGATATTGATGCGGAAATGTTCATTGATGCCCTTATCTATTGGCTGGACACAGACGCAAAAGCTGCGAAATATTCTAAAGCCCAAAAGGATTTCATTCTCCAAAAAGCTGTCAACCGCATACAGATGGGGGGTAGCTTGCAGAATGACCCCAACTGGAAAGACGTTCTGCCGATTGTCAGTAATGCAGAATTTCAATTTACTGTTGCGAAATTACGTCAAGAAGAAACCTTGGCTACTGAGGATAATCTTATTCGGGATAGCGTGCGGTTTACCGGCAAGACGCCTGACGAAATCTACAACATCTATAAACAAGTCAATCCGAATGAAACACTCACACTTCAAGACGTTATGGCTAACCCGTCATACTACAACGAGGCGATAAAAGCCATTACTGGTGCAAGAGCCAATCAGTCACAACAAAGAGGTTTTGACCAGTGGCAACCACCCGTGCAAAAGAGAAACACAGGCGTAGACATGACTCAGTTGTTCACGTCACAGCCTGATAGCGGGCAGAACACCACGGGCAATATCAATGCCGAGGCGAAGAAGTGGACGGAGACTATGCTTGGTGCGCTTGGCGATTCCCCTACTACCTACTGGCAAAGACAACCTCTCAAAGCATCCCTCGACAAGATGAAGGCGGATGAATTTGAGACAACAGGGCAGAGGTTTGAGAATAACATCAAGCAGGCGCAAGCCGATGTGAAACGTGCCGAGACGTTCCGTGATGTGGTAATGAAAAGGTTGGGAAACCAGATGGACACTTTGGCATGGCCTAACCTGCTTGACCCAAACAAGCCCAAGACGCAAGAGGAAGCGTTAGCCATAGGTGCGCTGATGGCTCCGCAGCAGGCAGCGGCCAGACTTCTATCTCTCCAGCAGGGCGGGGCTAACGTCCAGTGGCAGCCTGACCTTGTAAATCGTTTTGAGTATGACCCCGCTGGTGGCATAGAGTCGCCTAAATTTCTGTCAATGAATAACGGTGAGATTCAAGGACAGTTCACAGGGCAGCAACCTAACCAGACCTTTGCACCAACGTCATTCTATCAAGACAAAAACACACCTGCTCCTGACCAAGAGTGGGTAGCACCAACTCCCGCACGGCGTAATCCAGAAGCGGAGTTCTTTGGAACTAACTGGGCGAAGGGAACGGTTGCGCCACCCTCATTTTCTCAGTGGCGTGGGCTAACTCCAACGCAGCAGGCAATATGGTCAGCGCATCCCGAAGGGCAGAAGTCAATCATGGCTATGGAGAACGCTTTACCAACACCAGGGCGTAGTCTCAGGTGGAAGCCGTCAAGGCAAAGATGAACGCTGACTGGTATCAAATGAGGACCGGCAGCGTAGGCGTTAGTTTTAATTTTGTTGGAGGGACTAATGGAACACTCAAAGCACAAGAAAATGCCCGAAAAGAAAATGATGATGAAGCCCATGATGAAGAAGGAAATGGAGAAAAAGCACAAGAAAAGCCATAAGTAGGTGGCGGGCAGCCTTTCATCGCAGGTTGAGCTATACACATTCAGCTATGATTACCGCTTGCAATCGGTGTGTAGATAGATGGCTGCCACTTCCCTCTATCAACCGTCAGTCCATTCGACTGAAGCTCTATTAAAAATAGGATAACACACATATGGTAGTTTGGCAACCCAAGACTCAAAAGCTGGAAGAAGAAATAGCACGGCGCAAGCAGGACTTGGAGAACTTCAACAAGCCCTGGCGTCCGTCTGTTCCCGTTCCTCCATTGAATCCCCCGCATCAATTTAATCAGCCCAAGAGTGTCGTCTGGAATCCCCAAGACGTGACTCCCTTCGCAACGCAGCCACGTGTGAGAAGTCCGCACCAGTTCGTTAATCCACAAGCGGAAGGCTATACAAAACAGCTTGGCAAGACGTTTCCTCAGTTCAAGACGCCTGAGTTTGACGGCATTCCCGCTTTCAATACTTTCAGGGAACGGTTCTATACCGAGAACGGACTAGACAGTTTGTCTACCCAAGAGGTAATGCGAAAATACCCTGACCTGCCTGATATACTGGGGAACGAATACGGGGCGACATACGGCAAAGAAGCGTTCAAAGCGTCAGGGGTAGCAGGTACGGCGCACGCTTTACTCGGACCCGCTTACGGCAAGTATTTCGACCCAAGCAAACCTGAGATAACCCCTGCCGATTACCTTATCTCAGCGGGGCAAATGGCGGCAAACCTAGCTGCTCCTGGCTGGGGTAAAGCATTATCCGAACCACTACTAAAAGGCGGATTAGCAGCGATGACGGCAGGGCAAGCAATCCCCTACGCTCAGAACTTCGGTCAAATGAATGCGGGTGAAAGGTTACTTGGTGGTGCAGGTATCGCTCTTACAGGTATCGCTCCCGCCGCAACTATCGCCCGTCCAGTAGGTAGAGGTACTAAAATAGCCGCCGATGCGCTGGCAAACAGGGTGGGAGAAGTCACCGCTACTGGCGAGGCGGGCAATATCAAACTCCCTCGTGGTAAGGGTGAAGTTCCGATTGCAGAGGGATGGGATAAGTTATCTCTTACCGCACAGAACAAACTCATGGAAGGTGCGGCATTTACCAAACTCACCGAGAAGAAAGCGTGGGCTGATTTAGGTGAGATGGCTCGGAATCGGCTACGCAACTCAGTTGGTGAATCTACGAAGGCAGAGGGAATTCCCATTGTCACGGGCGATACCATTACGGACGGCTTAATCAATGGCAAAGTAATCGGAGAAGGCTCTGTCAAAATGGGAAGGCAGGATGTGCCTGCTTGGAAGATTGAAATTCTCACGGGTCATGAGAAGGGCAAAACGTCTGTAATGATGAAAGACCAATCCACTCTCGTACCCTCCCCCGCAGTCAAGGCAGGAGAGGATTTGCAACGTCATATTAGTTGGCGAGTGAAAGGCAGAACTGCCCAAGATACTGTGACTGTCTCACAAGACGTTGATGGCAAATACCACCTGACGCCTTCATATAATGACCAATCCAAAGGACAATTTAAGAAGCAGGTGTTCAATACCAAAGAAGAAGCCCTTGCCGAATTAGCCAAGCGTGGCAACATCGAGGAGCTAAACAGACTCACCAAAACAGTTACACCGCTCAAGGCAGGAGAGGCGAAAGGGGTAGCGAAACAACCGTTGACGCTTTATCGTGCTACTAATCCGGGTAGTACTGAACGAATCTCTACTGGAAATAAGGAATGGGATTCTTACCTATTTGCATCTGACAATGTTGAATCGGCGAAACCTTATGGTTCACAAATCGAAACCGTTACCTTGCATCCGTCTGCAAAAGTTCTCTATGAAGGAACGGCAGAATTTAGGAAAGTAGTGGGTACATGGCGCAAAGGTGAGTCCATGTTAGACTTTGCTTCACGTTCTGCCAAGTCTGCAAAAGAGCAAGGGTATGACGCAGTTCACTTCAAAAGACAGTCTGATATTGGGACTGCAATTCTTAATAAAGACGCCATAGCTCCGTTGTCTAAAGCGGAAGTGCCACCGGCTGCTGTCAAAGAGCCGTGGGAGATGACAAACAAAGAGTTCGTAGGAGAATATCAGGAACCGTATAGCGTTAAGCAGATTCAGGATGCCGCCAAAGGGGTCAAAGGTTCACGCCAAAGATTTGAGCGACGAACAGGTGCGATGGTTCCGCCTTCAATTAGTGGAGAGATAAGAGGTAAATTAGAGAAGCGGCAGGCCACCGTTGATGAAATGCGGCAAGCGTATCGTCAGTATGTGGATGACTACAAGAAGCGTGTTGAGGAACATTATACTTCCATAGCAAATGCAGTGAAGCAAGGCAAGCCGGTACCCGCCGAAGTATTGAAGGACTATCCCGACCTTGCCAAACGGTACGGGACGACGCCATTGACTGAGGCAGAAATAGCGCAAGGCAAAGCGAGAGCCGTCGAATGGAATACTTCAATAGCAAAAGGGAAGGCCATTCCTTCCAAAGCCCCTGAGAGTGTGGTTACTCCCCCAACCGTCAACGAAAACTTGACAGTTCCCCCTGTTGAAGCCTCTGACGCCGGTGGGAAGATATTTCCATCTGATAACCCATCCTTAGAAGGTCTAGCAGTGTTCGATTTAGAGACTGGTAAGTTGATAACCCCGGCTAACTTACAACAGAAAGCTAGGGAAACCGCCGCTACTTTCGGAACGATATTGCCTGGGGAAGGACACGATGCTCTGTATGAAGCAAAAGCAATCCTTTCAGGGAAATTAGATAATACGGTTTTCGGTGAGAGTCCGCGGATTAAATTTGACCCTACCAAAAATATATTTGAAATCCGTTATGACCATGATTCTTTTTTGAGGAATAATGGCAACATTACGCAAGTTGAATATGGCAACAACCTACGTAAAACGGTCAAGATACTTCAAAAAGAATACCCTGATATAGGCATTTCTATCCCTGAGAAGGGCGACTTTTTCCCTGCCAAGGCTGGTGCTGGTGGGAAGCCGCCTGCTGAACTGACACGGGAGCAACGATTTACCTTAGAGTCTGATGGTATCAAGACCGCACAGGCTAACAACGCCGTCTTTCATGGTGTCGAGCCTACGCAAAACAAACTCGTCTTTACCGATAATCTTACCAAGTCTACGGTCTACGCTGATGACGCCGCCGATGCCGCAAAGAAGTTGGCTGATACTAGAAATAAGTTTGCCAAAACCAAGCCGTCAGCCACGACACCTAATCCTGCTATACCCCCGGTGTCGTCATCTGTTAATGTGCCGCCCGTACCGCCGACTGGCTCTCAGATACAACCTGTTTCAGCCCCGAATCCTGTTGTGCCGAAAGTAGCTCCAGTACCGAAGAAACCTCGTGTTGGGAAAGGGACGCCACCTAGTCAACCATCACCGAATCAACCGGTGAATTACTGGCTGCCTGAACCGCCGAGAGTCCTGCCAAAGTACATTGAGTCTGCAAGGAAAGCGATGGGGGGTATCGGAACCTCATGGCATAAGGCGCAAGGGGCTTTTGATGTTGTCGAGCAAGCGAACCAACTTGTCTTGAAGGCACGTGACCTTGGAACGAACACAGTTCCTTACGTCATGTCCCATATCCGCCGAGCAGGTAATTTGACGCAAGAGTTCGGGCTAGACTCTCAGGGATTAGCGACTACGGTTAAGAACCCGCAAAATCGCAGTCTGGCTATTAACGATGTTCTTTCCAATCCCACTCACTACAACCTGACGCCAGCGCAGAAAGCGATAGCTGACGCTCATGGGTTTGTATATCGGGAAGCGTTGAAACTCGCCAAGAGTTACGGGGTTAAGATAAATGAAATACCACCACCTGACCAGTTCTGGCAGTATATCGCTAGAAAAGTGAAGGCTGTAAAAGACCCTGTGACTGGTAAGGTAATTGAACCAACACAGTCGGCTGGAGGATTCAAGCCTGGCACAAAGATAGGCGCACAGCAAGAGCGTGCCTTCACTGAAATGATGGAGGGCGTTAATCTTGGGTATCTTTATGAACACCCTGATGAAGTCATGGCTACTCACATTCAGGGGATATACCGTCTTATTGGCAACAAGCAGGCAGAGGACTTAATCAAACCATTAACGAGGGCTATAACCAAGAACGCCCCGAAAACATTTACGGAGAAGGGTTTTTCAGATATTCCTGCGTTGCAGGGGAGGGTGGCGACAAGTGACTTAGCGGATAAGATTATCAAGATATTCACTCCTGAAAGGGGATTAAAGCCCTTGGAGATTGGCGCAAAGGTGAGTGAAGTCGCTACGGGTCAGGTGGCGGCACTCGATGTGTCAGCTCCGTTCCTGCAAGGTCTATTCGCTTTAGGCGCAGACTTACGGAACGGACTCGCCGGACACCCGACAGCAATATGGGCTAAAGCCTACGGTAAGATGTGGCAAGGTGGATTTAACCCTTCTAATATCGCTAAGTACAGAATGGACAATCAGGCACTTTACAAAGAAGCCATCGAAGCAGGGATAATGACGGGGCAATCAGAATTTGTGACAGGTGTGAGTGTAGCACAAAGAGGTCTTGAAAAAGTCCCAACTGTTGGCAAGTCTTTGAAGGAAGCATACCGCCAGTCTTGGGGAAGGGCTGGAGAGGCATACAGTGATTTCCTTGAAGTGGCTAAAGTTGAATATTACAAGTCCATGAAAGCGTCCTGGTTGCGGGAAGGTGGCAATATCTATGACCTCGGAGCTTTGTCTAACCGTATGATGGGGTCTGTATCGTCTACGGCGAGGGGTGTAGGTATCAATAGAAGGTTCTCTGAAAGGATAGCCGCCTTTGCTCCCAACTATATGCGTTCCTCAATGTTACTGCTAAAGGACATGATGGGGCGTGACGTAGCCGCCAGCGAAGTACGTAAGACACTTGCCGCTATGTTAGGTGTAGGCTTTGGTGTTTACTATGCCGAGGAAAAGGTAAGAGGGCAAGAACCTAAAATCAAGTCTTGGGCTAAGAAGTGGGGTGGAGACGGCTCTGACGCTTTCACTACACAGATAGGTGATACCCGAATCGGTCTTGGTTCATGGATGTACGGCATGGTTAAACTCTTGGCTGACGTGACAGCGCAATCCATTGACGACCCAAGTGCATTAGTGGTGTGGGACAATAACCACCCTGTAAGTAGATTCCTGAAAACTAAACGTGGTGCGGCAGTAGGGTTAGCTTCTGACCTGGCTACCGGCACAAACTTCTACGGACAGAAGTACGATAGCCATACTGATTATCTCCTGCGAATTGTTGAATCGCTTGCTCCTATCAGCGCACAGTCTATGATTACTCAGGAACCAAAAGGTGATGCCGCCCAGGTACTTGCTGAGTTGCAAGGGCTACGTGCCTATCCTGTTACTCAAAGTGTTCCATCAGGTAGTGGCGGTGGCTCGTCAGGTGGCAATCGCACAAACCCCTTCCGTACTACTACGCCAAGACAGCCAGCTAAGTCGGGCAGTGGGCGTGTAAATCCGTTTAGAAAGTAACTTTGCATAACCCTCTTGACAGACTGTGCTACAATTGTTAGTAATGAAGGATTCCAAGAAGGAGTCCATATTCTAAGGTGGGGACTCTCCTGATGAGGGGGAATACCCCACCTTCTCTTTTATTAGGGGAGTCCAAACCAAAGAACCTGATAAAGGAGGTTTGTTTTATGCCACCCGAAACTGAAACAGAGAGCCAAGTCGTAACTGACGCAACTCAGACGGTTCAGACTCCCACGGAAGTTCAACCTGCCGAACCACCTAAAGACACCGCAGTTGACCCTCTTGAGGCTAAGTATCAAGCCAAAATCCAGGCATTGGAAAGCAACTTGAAAAGCATTCAGAGGACGGTTAACAAGAAGGATGATGAACTCAAACAAAGCAGTGATTTACGTACCGAACTAGCCCAAATGAGAGAGGAAATGAGGCAATCTAATCTTTACGCCGTTGAAAGGTTAAAGATTATGCAGGATGCAACCCTATCGCCAGAAGAACAGACGAGTAAGTTGCGAGAGCAAGACACCCTCATTGAAAAACAAAGAGCGCATACCGAGTTTGTGACCAAGTTGAATACTTACGCACAACGGACTGTCTCGTTAGGGCTAACCGAAGATGACGATGATTACTGGGTTATCAAGGATGCGGCGGAAAGTGGTAAATTCGACAGAGCGGAAGCGAAGTTGAAGCAGATTGAACGGAAAAGCCAGACTAATAAGGGAGAGACGAAGGTGACAGAACAACCGAAAACAGAAGTGAAGCCCATGACCCCAGAAGATGAAGAGGCAATCTTTAAGAAGGTTGCGGAACGGAAGGGGTTGAAGGTTCAAGAGACGGGCAAACCGTCCGCCGTGGGGGGGAAAGGGAAAAAACCCACCGTCGAGGAAATGAGAGCGGCTACACCGCAACAGTGGGATGCAAAAATCAAGTCTGGTGAGTGGATAGAATGAGCTTACTAACTTTTGAAGATGCAATAATCGGCCCCAAAGAAAAGGCATTGCAACAGGGACAAAAGTTGACTGTCCGCAGGCAGCAATGTCGCAGATGTGACCGTGTACTTGCTCTGGAAATCAGCTACAACTACGGTCATGGCGGCGATTACTATGTAGTCAATGATGCCGTGCTTATTAAAGGCGAACCCCATCTGATGTATAAAAAAAAGAAGTGGTTTGGCAACTGGGTACGGTGTCCTGTCTGCGGACTTGAAGGTAAACTGCCTCAAGACAAGCCTCTGAATTGGGAAAATATGCAACTGAAAAAGGAGAATACTCATGCCGTTTAAGATAATGCCACTCGAATCCGAGACAGAAACCGTTGCCGCTACTGGGCGGGCAATGGCGACAGAAGTTAAGACGCTTTCACCAGGGCAAAGTGTTATCGGGGTTATCGGGAAGGTGAGGGAAGAACCCGTTGTCGAACCCGAAACCTTGACAGCGCAAGAAAAGGAACGCAAGGCCGCTTTGGTGGCGTTCCTTGCGAAGTACATTGTTCCGCCGGAGACTTCACAGATTCACCCTAACCCGGCGGTTGACAGGGCTGTGTTCTTGCGGAAACTAAAGAAGCAGACCTTGGCGGAACTAAGGCGATTCTGGACTAAAACCATTCCAGAGGAACCATCTGAGGACGTTATCTTGTCTCTTAATGACAAGTGGCATGACCTTAGTCCATAAAATAAAAGGTAAGGAGAAAACAAAGTGGCTACTGGAGTAACCGAGTTCATTGACATAACCACAGCGGATGTGTACCTCGAAGAGAAGTGGTCAAAGAAAGCCACTATCGCCAGGGAAAAGAGACTGGTGTTTGCCACCAGCGTTGACCGGCAGTTTGAGGCTGAACTGAAACGGGGGCAGATTCTTCACATAGGCAACATCACGCAACCGACAGCCCGTTCCAAGTCCGTCAATACGGCAATCAGTTATGAAACCGTGACGGAAACCGAGAAAAATATCACTATCAACACCTACTACTACACCGCCATCGCTCTCGAAGATGTGATTGAGCCGATGATTTCAATCAACATTGTCGAGAAGTATCTCCCCGGCTTGGGCTACGGGCTTGGCTTACAGGAAGATAGCGACCTTGCCGCACTGATTGACGATGGTACGATTACCAACTCCGTAGGTACACTCGCCACCGGACTCACCTATGACAATCTGGTGAGAGGCGACCAGTACCTTAACGATGCTGATGTACCGCAAGAGGACAGGTGCATTATCATCTCCCCCGCAGAGAAGGCCAATATGCTCAAGATGGACCAGTTCATCAACAAGGACTATTCCGACATCAGGACTGGTATTCTTGGCGCATGGATGAGCTACCCGATATGGGTCAGCAACAACACCAACGGGACAAACGCTGCCGGACATGACAACGTAATGATGCACAAAGAGTGCATCGCCCACGTCAGCCAGATTCAGCCCAAGGTAAGGACGTTCTGGGACATTGACTATCAGTGTGCCAAGATGACCGCACTGACCACCTACGGCTCGGTTATCAGACGTGCTGACCACGGGGTCTGGCTAAAAGGCGCCTAAGTTACCAGACGGCTAGGCCGATAAGCCTACTCCAAGGCCGTCAAGAAATAAATTGAGGAGAAAAGGAAAATGCCAAGGCAGTTAATCATAGACGACAAACTCAGACTCAGGGGTGACTCACAGACTCGGCTTAACATTGAAGGTGCGCTGGGTGAAATTAAGCGGCACTACTCTGACAGGTTTGACGGGATAGCCCTTGACACGACAAACAGGTGGGCTACGTCTCTCCCTGGTACTGCTGATACCATCGCCATCAGTGAGGTACAGGGCGGTGAAGTCCTTATCACGACAGGCACGGCTGACGATGACTCCTGTATGCTGTCCAGCGCAATCATATTCAGCGCAGATAAGGCGGCGATTTTTGAGGTGAAACTCCTCATTACTGACGTGTCAGGTACGGCGGTGTTTGCGGGGTTCACGGACGCCAAGACTGAGTCCAACAACAGCATCGCCATTCACTACGCTTCCGATGCGCTCACCACGGTAGCGTCCAATGCGGCGGGGTTTGTCATTGACGCCGACCACGCAACATCTTCCATCATGTGCGAAGGCGTGAAGGCGAACACTGATGCCACCTCCGTAGATACCGGCGTGGACTGGGCAGACGGCGAAGCCCACATTCTAAGGTGTGTCTTGGACGTGGACGGCAACGCCACGTTCTATCTGGACAACGGGCTTGTTGGTGCGGTTACGGGATTTGTCGCTGACGCCGTAACGGACTCCACCCTACTGTGCTTCTCCGTGCAGGCGATGACCAGAGCCAATGATGGTGCAAACACGGTGCGGGTACAGAGATACGATGCTTGGCAGGATGAATAGGAGGTGACTAGTGAGAATCCTAAACTGGCACTTCACTGGTAATCCAACTATGCAGTCGTTCTATGCCGACCAGGATTACAGCCCCGAAGAAGTTCGTCTCTTTAGCGACTTTGCGCCTGGTGGTGGCGTTACACAGGTAGACATCAGGGACGATGGGGTATCCATCTTCTCTGACTATGCCAAACTGAGCGGAGAACAAACGCTTGAAGAATTGGCGGGGAATTTCCCTGACAGCACGGGTGTGATTGAAAAAGGTTCAATCATTAGCTGCCACATCATAGACACAGGCGGCGCAAGCAACCTTAATATCCAACTAGAGTTGGAAGAACTGGAAACAGACGTAACCTAAGTTAAAGCCGTTACGGGGGTCGGCTCTAAAGAAGCCCGGTAGGAAAAAGGAGTAACACAATGCCAGCTTTAATCAAAGCAAAGACAGTAGCACGCAGTGGTGACGGTTCCGACATTTCTTTACGGGCAGTTCTCAGTGGGGAACTCGGCATTATGGATTGGATTGCCATACAGGCTCTCAAGGGCAGAATGTTCACCGTGAATGGCGGTCTGGTGACTACACCCGTAACGTGGACTGCTACTGCCACTATCGACATTACCAAGCCTGCTCTGTTCGGCTCAGTCCCGACTGGTAAAGCCATCATACCCGTGTCTCTATGGCTTTACATGGAGGCTTATGGGTCAGCCGCACTATTTGAATGTAATGCCGTTATTGGGACTGGTGGGTCATATACCTCCGGCATGACGGCGAGAACCCCTGTCTGCACACGTTCCGATATTGGCGGCGGGTCTGGCTGCACCTTCTACGAGGGTGGCAACACCACTGTCACCGTTGGTTCAACCGCCAAAATCAACCGCTTCTGGCATGATGGACAACAGATTACCATCACCAAGACAACGGGTGCTGCTACTGTCTCTTTTGCAGACCCGTACAAGTTTGGGTGGTCTGCGAAAACGTCAGGAGAAATCCACATTGCAGGGCCGGACTCTCAGATTGCGATTCACCAGGGTTCACAGGCTGGGACTGGTTTTGTGGGACTCACCTACGTGGAGATTCCATCCAGCGAACTTCCCTAGTAATTGAATAGAGGGTTTCGGTGGTTGTACCTTTGAAAACAGCCACCAAATATAAAACACTCTCGTCTAAAAGTTGTGTACCTGGAGACGATGGGTAGGTACGGAGGGTTTGTATTATGTGTCCACAAGAAGTGACAGCAGGCGCATTAGGTGAAGAGCGAGACGCTTCAACCGCAGATACAGGAACGGCGCTTACAACCACGGCAACCTTTATCAGGCTGCCAAGAGTAACCAATCATATCAGGATGATTCCACGGAACTGGTCTACGGCGGTGTTAGCGAAGTATCACCTGAATCCTTGGCTGACAATCCTCAAGACAGTTAACGCTCTGACCACCACGCCTACGGATTATTCCAACGCAGGGCAAGACCTGAGTGCGGCGGCGGCAAGTGTTGTACTATCAGACTTGGACACGTTGGCTAACGGGGACTTCCTTTTGGTAGGCTCTCACCTTCCCATACGGGGTGTTCTAGTAGACGTGAACGCCACTAACGCTGGTGCTGCGTCCACCTTAGCCGTGAAGTACACTAGAGGAACGGCAATCACCGCTATGGCGACCTCGGATTCAGGCGCAAAGACCATCATCACCGCCACACACGCCTATTCCAATGGCGACATCGCCTTCATTACCGGTACGAGGAACTACGATGGCAGTTGGGTAGTCGAACAGGTTGTCGGCACAACGACCTTCGTTATCGCCAAGCCTTTTGTCACCGATGAAGCAACAGGCGTAAACGTCCACTGGTCAGATATTACCCCTACGGATGGTACGGCTTCTGGCGGCAAAACCTTCGCTCAGGATGGCAATGTTACATGGACTGTCCCGACTGACTGGAAATCCGTGAAGTTATCCAATATCTACACAAGCGCACCGGCGTTCACCCATCGGGATACAACGATGTACTGGACACGGTGGGACGTTAGCGCAGCGTTGGATGCCTCAGTGACGATTGACAGGATGCTGTCTATGAACCGTAACACCGCCAACTATGCCTCTATGGTTTCAGGACTGTCTCTAGAGCAAAGAATCAGACACGCCGAACCGGGGGGAATAGGTAACGTTGAAGCTCTCACTGATGCTGGAACGGCGAACTTGGTAGTAACCGCACTCTGCAATCGTGACGGAGGATTCATTTAATGGACACCGTGAAGCTAATTGAGGGCATGAAGAAAGAACTCGATGGATTTGACAAAGGGGCGGAACAACACAAGGCGCAAGCGTATCAGGCGATGGGCGTAGCGAACTATCTCAAAGCCAAGATTGCAGAACTGGAGAAAGCCGAAGCGGAGGTGATACCCGCAGAGGAAGTGAAAGATGGTTAATATCAATACGGTCATAACGGGAAGTGCTTATCTTCCCCTCTCAGGCGGGACAATGACGGGAGACATCACGATTGGCAATATGCTACTTGACCAGTCGGCGGACATCTTCTACATCAACGATACTGCCAACGCTGGCATGACCAAAGGTATCACAATCAACCAAGGGACTGCGACCAACCAGATATTTGCGGGCAAATCAACCAACGTGGCACATGGTCTAACTTCTCAGGCTGAGACTGACACATGGGTGGAAATAATACAAACCACGGGAGATAAAGGTGGCGTTGCAATCAGGTCATTCCATGAGAACGCTGCCAACTACCCCGCAATGCAGTTCGTCTCTTTTGGCGGTCAAGCAGATACCACTCACACAACTGCGGGGCGTTCCCTGATTGAGTTCTATGCCTCACAGCACAACGGGTCTAACGCCCTTGCTGACATTGCCGCAGACGGGCTTGTCTTTGGCGTAAGATGCAGGAGAGGTTCGGCTGATGTGGCAGTTGCCCTTGTAGATGAGGACGGCGACTTGTGGATAAACGGGTTTCTAACCGACTCCATGTTGATTCATTCCGCAGCCGCCTTTGCCTTCCAGGAAGCCACCACGATTAGTGGAGTTACTGCCTATTCCTTAATCGCTGGTGGGAACATCAAAAGTGCCGTCGATAATTCCAACGTGACAATATTCGGAGGTTCTGCGGGTGGAGGCAAAGGAGCCTACGTTTACCTCACTGGTAAAGATGATGCGGGTAATGGCAAAATAGAACTCGTTACCCCCGATGCGGCGGAGACTGGTGACGTTACCAGATTGCTGATTTCGGGCGGTGCGACAACCGCAACCTTTGAAGTTTCCAACTCCAACGTGAAGCTGAATCTGCCAACGTCTAATCCTGGTGCAGGCATTCTCTGGAGCAATCTGGGCATCGTCACAGTAGGCACGTAGGGGAGTGGTGAATGAAGCCCTCATTGAAGGAACTGTCAGTCCTGCTGGTGGCGGTGTTCACGCTGTACCCGCCACTGGAACTGACCAGACTGATACTGTACCAGCTAAGCACTGGAATCGTCTGGAACTACAGGGTGTTCCAGCCAGGCGAGATAGTCTACATCTGGGCATCATTCATAGCGGCAATGATTATCGTCTACAAGATGGCAAACGAAAAGGGTATAACTGACGAATGGCAGAACTAGGGAGGGCTTATGAAAAGGCCGATGTGGTGTCCCTTCACTGGGGTGTTTTGCCAAGAACTTGGCAAATGTAGCGGGTGCTCTCAGAATCCTGATAATAAGGCAAAGAAATGACGATTGTTTGGCTTGACACCGAGACGGGGGAGAAGTGGGAACTTACCCTTGACGAGAATGGCAGAGTCACCAGCATGGTACTCTTGGGAGAAACAGCATGACGACAGCCCTTTCAACTATTGACCAAAGACTGCAAGAAGCGTTAGGAGATAGAATTTCTGTAGCGGTTACTACGGCGATAGCAGCAAATACTAGTTTAATCAGTACAAACCTCAGACAGTTTGACGGCGGTAACGATGACACCTTCAACGACTGGTGGGTCTATATCACAGACAAGGCTAACGCTACGGTTGAAAGGCAGATAGGCGACTACGCTACTGCTACGGGCACTATCACGGTCAGGGGGGCAAACCTCACGACTGATGGTGCTGACCTGGCAACGGTAGAAGTTACCCGATACCGCCGCACTGACCGCATCAACGCCATCAACAGGGGCATTGAAGAAGTAGGCAAGTCAATCATTCGAGAAGTAGACGACATTAGCCTTGTCTCTGGCAACTTCCTTCCTAACGGGCACTTCAACAGGTGGGCGGTAACGACAGTCCCGTTGCTCTATTCCCTTTCCAGTGTTACGGCGGTAGAAGATACCACGGCGGGGGAATACTGGCATGAAGGGAAGGCGGCAAAGGTGACTGCCAGCGCAGGGAACGGGTATCTCCATATTTCATCAGACACTTATCCCCGGCTGCTTGACCTCGCTGGCAAGACGGTGGACTTCACCTGTATGGTTAAGCCGCAGACAGCCAATGATGCGGCGATAGTCATCTACACCAGGGAAGCGGACGGGACGGAACAGACTTTGACTTCCACGACTACTAATCCTGCGGCAAGGTGGACACAGGCGCAACTACTTAACCAGGCCATCAATCAGGATATAGAGTACATTTCCATCAGGTTCAAGGTGGCAACGAATGGTCAGTACGTAATCTTCGATGACGCCATACTCACCGCTAACGGCGTGCTGAATGAGTACTGGTTGCCCCATGATTTACAGGTTGGCACTCTCAAACAAGTGCAAGTCCAGATTAGCAGGACGGGGCGTGACACCAGTTCTGCATTAGCCCGTCCATCTGACGACCTCCACGGTCAAGACTGGCGGTACGTATGGGGATGGGACGTAATCAATGATGGGACGTATAACTACCTGCGCATCCCTTACGGGTCTAACGGCTACCGCCTGAGACTCCGTGGCACTGCCCCGCTATCGGGAACGCTCACCGCAGCGACAGACACTATCCCTCTTGATGCTAGTGGCGCATTGGACGCTCTTATTGCTTATGCAAGGTACTGGTTGCTGGACAAGGCTTCCATGAATCTGAGCAGTACGGACACGAACAGGATAAAAGCTGATGCGGCAATGGCGTATCAGGAGTACTTAAGGAATATGCCTGCTTTCAGTGGCGCAGGTATGGCTATGCAGATGAAGGGGCTGTAAATGACCGCATACATCAAAGGACGGCATCACCTCGGCATAACCAGACAGGACGGCTCGACATGGGGGCTGATGCTTGCCAAAGACAAAGGCGAGTTGCTCTATCGGGCGTATGACGATGAGGACTTGGCAACCAAAGTTATCTCAGGAGACCCGTCATACAGTCATCTACCCCCACGCAAAGAGTTTTCTATCAGGCAAGACTCGTGGGAAGCGGGATTCGCTCAGGAGTTCTACGACCCTGATTCTCCTAAGAAATACTACTCGTCAACAGGCGCGGATATGCGCTTCAAGTCTAGGGCTATTGCCGGGCCGCTTCCCACCACCATCACGTCACCAGCAACCATCCCAATAGTCAATTACGACATGGAACTCGAAACAGGGTGGACGGGTGGCGCAAGGACAGCCGGACAAAAGCACAGCTTAACTTACGGATGGGTGATTAGCTCCGCAGGTGATGCCTATCAGGACTTAGCTACGTGGGATACGTCCTTGCGTGGCGCAACCGTCAGGATAACGGGTTGGACGTATGGCGCACCTGGTGTTGCTGACGCCCGTGTTGTTATTGATGACGGCATTACGGAGGTTGCCGAATCCACGCCAAACAGTACGGCGGGATGGGTGGCATTTACCCTAGAGGCGCAACTAAGCGCAACCGCCACAAGAATACGGATTATCTTACGCAACACGACAATAGCGGGTGGTACTGCTGTCTACTTTGATGACCTTATCCAGTACGTATGCAGTTCGGGGATTGTCACTGTCCCAGGTGTAGATTTCAATAGTTCTCACTACATTGCGTATGGGACAATCTTATCTAAACTCGATGCGCTCAGTACGGCAGCTACCTACGTCTACCAAGCTCCCGCTACAATCACATCAATGGCGGTGTTTGGTGATTACCTGTACATCGCTCTTGGCACTTCCACTGATTACGTCTATATGTCCACTGCTCAGGTAATCACCACCAGTACGGCGGTAGTCAAGAGATTCCAGTACTTTGTCCAGAACAACGGCGCGGCTCCCAATCTTTGGGGCAACGATTCCACCAACACCGTCCGCTATTCCCCTAACCCTGTTAATGCAGGTACGGCATGGTCAGCAGCGACCACGGTTGACAGTTCAACCTATCCGATAACTGGGCTATACTCGGAAGCAAATCTCTTGTACGTGCCTAAGACTGACAGATTGTACTATCTCGATTCATCAGGCGTTGTCCAGCGCAAGACTGAAGAAACAGTGGTCATGTCCGTATCCACGCAAGGTCTTAATTCTACATCGTGGAAGGGTGACTTATTTTACCCATGTGGCAGTCAAGGGCTATGGTGGTACGACTCTAGTGAAGGATTACCAGAGTTCATATCGCCTGCCAAATATGCGTCTAATAATTCCGCTTTTGTTGGACGTGTAATGGCATTAACTAAAGATGAGGAATACCTGTACGCCATCGTTGATAACGGGGTAAGTTCTGAGGTTTTAGCAGGCAGACAAGAGACTGTGGATGGTGTAACAAACTGGTTATGGCATCCAATAGCAGAACTGGCGTTAGGGTCGGGCACGGCGGACGCAAAAGTTTGTTGGATAACGTCCTTGCCAAGTAGAAAAAGAATGTATGTAGGACACGCCGATGCTAGTAGTGTCGCTATTACATCCGTTCCAATAACAAGAGTGTACGGAAATATCACGGGAGATACCAACTACACGTTCAAGACTGCTACTTACTTTGAATCCCCTTGGCTTCATGCGGGGTTCAAGTCAGACGTAAAGGCGTTTATCAAACTCACCTGCAAGTTGGGACATACCTACGATGCGGGTATTTACTGGACGGCATATTATAAGAAGCTGGAAGATAGTTCTTACACATTGATAGGTAACTTCGTTGGCACGGCGGCAAGCCGAGTCCAGACAATCTACGTTCCTGTTGATGGTTCTTCCAACAAGCCAAAGTCTACCATGATGCGCTTGAAGTTCACCGCCGTAACTAATGACACCACCAAGACGCCTGTTCTCCTGGACTATGACCTGCGGGGTATTGTCTACTTCCCACGGAGAAGAATCATCGAGTGTACCGTCAGGGCGGAAGATGACATACTTAACCTGCAAGGGCTTGCGGAACGGGGCGGTGCGGCTACTACCAAGACGGTGATTGAGGAAGCCCGTAACGCCACATGGCCTGTCACTTTCTACGACCTGAATAACGGGACGGCCATCTATGTGAACATCCTGAATATCGTGGAAGTACCAGTCTCGGACGAAAGCGAGAGGAACCCGGAACGCTTGTATCAGATGACTATGGTTGAAACAAGTTTGTCCTAAAGGAATTGCCGTGAAGCACGTATGTCTCCTGCTCATAATGATGTTGGGTCTGGCTATCCATTGGAAAATGACCAGGTACATCATCGAACACCCCACTTTCCCGGAAGGCAAGTTCATTGTAGAATTGGTGGTGTATTGGGCGAGCTACGCCATGATTCCCGTAGTCTACTATAAAGTGAGGTAACAGCACGTGAGCGTCATTGAATGGCTGACCTTGATATTGTCACTCATCGCCATCATAACAACCATCTATGGCGTCGGCGTCAAGATGGGAGATATGCAGCGCACCTTGAGGGGACTGGAGGAAGGCGGCTGTAAGCGTCTGCAAAACATAGACAAGTCTGTTACCAAGCTGGACACACAGATGCAGCCCTTTTGGGCTATCGTAGAAGCGCAGATAGCGCAGTCCCTTCACCATGACGATACGCCTGAATATGACCGCCTGCTCGTAAAGCTCAGCAACGGGATTAACAGAAGCGACCTAGTCAAGCTCAGGCGGATGCTAGAAGCTGACCTGAATCATGCCAGCCAGAACGGAGACCAGTGGCGCACGCTGAGTATTGCGCTGGTGCTTACCAGAGTGAAGCTAAAGTTGGAAGCAGACTCCGAAATAACTAAGGAGCGTGTATGAGACTCGATTTTATCCTGATTGACATAGCCACTCTGATTCTCGCCATTCTGATTACCTTTCAGAGTTTCTACATCTACAAGCTCGTAGGTGGCAAGGGACGCATCATAACCAGTGGGGCATTCCTTTACCTTGCGCTTATCCGTGTGGTCAGCCTCGGTGTGGACACATATTTCCCTGACATACCAAGCCGTCAGTTATCATTAGGTTTCTACGTCCTCATGGCGATAGGCTTGGGGATGCTGGTCAGTGAACTGCGCTCGGTAATGAAGGTGAGGAAAAGCCAATCGTTCTGGCAGAAGTTACGTGACGGCATCCTATCGGCATGGCGAGACAAATGAGGTAAGATATGGAAGGTTTGGTCTGGCTTGTGTTCGCACATTTCGTGGGTGATTACGCATTACAAAGTGAATGGATGGCAAACAATAAAGCCCGTTATTGGGTGGTCATGTTGTCACACTGTATCATCTGGACAGCGATGATTTCCGTAGCACTTCAATTCTTGGGGTTGTTTGCGCTATGGAAAGTGATATTTCTCATTATAGGTCATGGTGTGATGGATGAGTGGAAAGCACATCAACCAAAGCGACCCGATACATGGTGGCAGATTTACCCTGACCAAGCGTGGCATCTATGCCAGCTTCTAGTGGTATTTTTTCTGAGGTAAGATATGGAGAAGATAAGAAGCTGTGTGCGCCCTATCGTGACGATAATGCTAGTGAGCGTGCTGTCCGTCATGGTCTTTCAAGGGAGAGCCGTGCCGATTGAGTTTTTCGGTATGGTTGGCGGGACTGTCGGTTGGTATTTCTATTCCCGCTCAAAGACGCCCAAGGTCTGATTCAGTTACCGCCTCCGTGTCCTTGTGTCCTGTCCAGGTGTCTCCTGAAATTGACCTTTAGAGAGTAGTCGTTGTAGTCCACCTTTCGGGAGCAGTAGCGGCATTCCCCCACATTGTCCTCATTGATGTCCTGATAGTGGCAGCAACCCTTTGTGCCCTCATTGAGAACCTTCATCGGCAAGACTATTCCTGCTAGAGTGACGTTGTACTGCTTGGTCATAGCAACACGCCTTGTCTCAGACGTTCAATGGCGATTTTCAGATAGTCCTCGTTAATTTCAATGCCGAGAAATTTGCGCCCTAACTGTTTCGCACATACGGCCGATGTTCCCGTTCCCGCAAAGCAGTCCAAAACAGAATCGCCCGGGACCGTGAAAGAACTGATTACCTTGCGGGTAATGTCCTCTGACGTATACCCAGGATGCCCGTAGTCGTTTTCCCTAAAGAAATACCCCAACCCCTGCCTCTGGAAGTTATGCCACACGTCTTTAGTGCGCTGTTTCGGCACGGCCGTAGTGAGAATAGAAGCAAACTGGTTCACGAAGTTAGACCGATATGCCCCTTCTGGCGACCAACTGAGAATTATTTGTTTGGCTTTCCCTAGCATCGCCCAATATTCCGTGATGTATTTCGTTGGTACATAGACCGCTTGCTCCTTTGTGATTCTCTTGGCTTGCGCAATCCACTCAGCGCAGAAGGTGAGATATTCAGCGTCCGGCATGGCGTCATTCCAGCCACCATAGTCCTTACCCACGTTGTAAGGTGGGTCCGTCCACAACAAAGCGATACTTTTGTCCACCAACGCTGGAAGAACTGAGCGAGCATCGGCACAGATTAAGGTGATATTGTCTTTTTGGTAATAAGGCGTCGGTTTCACAGTACTGCTCCAATCCAGATTATCAAGATAGCCAGCAAGCCCCTCAAAACTCTAAGCCAATGGTCACGCTTCCATGTCTGACGCTTGACGCCCTCACAGCCGGGAGCCGTCAAGTAAAGCATGATTGAATAAATACTATCGCTCAAAATCCAGACTCCCGCAGCAATCAACAGCTTGTCCATTAGCTCTCCTTCAACTTAACTCCGTCTTTGATAATGAACATTTTACATTGGGCGTTGACCAGCCCATCCTCACCTTGTGGAATCAGGAGAGTCAAAGCCTTCTTTAAGTCAGGATTCTTGTACTGGTCATAGTTGAAAAGGGAGTGTACCGCCAATACAGCGCAGTCTACTGGCGGTGTCGCATCAGGGTCATGATAGTGGATGCACCGTTCGCAGAATTCCGCTTCATACATTGCGCCTTCTTCCCCGTTAGAAAAGTAACCCATTACTTCTTCTCCCTTACCGATTCCCAACGCTTGATATGGTACGGGAAGAAGAAGCACAGTATCCAGAACTTGACTCTGTTCCTGATGTTCTTCTTGGCGTTGAACGAAAAGATAATGTTGCCGTCTCCCCATTCAACCTCAATGTTAGGTGTAATTGTTTGTGTTTGAATCACTTGCATCAATGTGCCTCCTAAAGGGTTCTCTTTCATTTTCTCTCCTTCACCGATTCAATCCAAGCCTTCCACTTCTCGCACGTAGTCCAGCAGGTAACTTCATCCCACTGGACGGCCTGCTCGATGTTGGTGCCGCATCCGTCACAGGGACGCTTCTTTGGCTTCTCACGCTCTAATTCCCTAGCTAAGTAGACCATCACAGCATCACGGAAAGCACGGTCGCCAATACCATGTTTGTACCTATCATTAAGGGTGCGGATATAGGTGACTATGTTCCTCCTTTTTAGCAAGGTCTTGCCCCCTTCTTAAGTTGTTCGATGTCGCTAATACCCACCTGTGCATGATTGAGTGCAACAGTCGGTAAATCTAGGCGTTGCTTGATGAGTATAGCGTCTAGCCACTCAGCAAACCATTTTCGTTCTTCGATGAGGGCTTGCTCCACCCTCGCCGCATTGACGAGGGCAGACTTGGCAGCTTGGGCACGGATAAGTTCATCAAACGCCTTGTCGAACACAGGCGTATCGTTCTTGTGGTAATTCGGATAAGGAGTTCTGATTTCCTCTTCCGTCAGCAACTCGTTGTTTTCATCTTGTAGTGGCGTCTCCATGAATTATTCCTCCTATAGCTTTCCTTGGCTTGTTCTCTGTCACACGTTCGGCACTGCCGACTTCCGTCTTTACCAATGCGGGTGTTGAATAAGTCAAACGGATGCCCATGTGGACAATGAGTGCGTAATGCGGCTCTTTGTCGATTACGGACAGGGGTCAAACCACGCTTGACGTTGATAGACTTAGTAACTGCTTCCAGATGGTCAGGATTAACACATCTCTTGTGTCTACATAAATGGTCAAGTTCTAAACCGTCTGGAATTTGTCCCTTAAAATAAACGTAGGAAATAACGTGCGCATCTGTTGCTTGCGAGCCAATTTTGAACCTACCATATCTTCGGGTTGGGCACGGTGTCCATATCCAACACGCACTACCACCCCATGAATATTCTTCTGAGATATTAATCTTGACCAAGAAGCGTTCAATGGGTGAAACATTAGGCCATCTAGGCATCCCACTTCCTCGGTTTGCCACGTTTGAGAGCCTTCCAGTGGCCTAGTTTTGACAGTTCTTCCTTCAGGACGTGGTACAGTTCCTTTCGGCTGTTCAACCTCTGAATCTCGTACCGAAGCCTGTCAATGTCTAAGTGGCTCTTGAATCCTGTCATACTGTCATTCTACTATAGTTGATTAGCGGTGTCAAACCATCTTGCTATCTGCTCTCTGATTGTCATTCAACCTAACTCCTTACGAACTCTCCGTTTTCGTCAATGCCATAATACCCTTGAATCTCAGGCAGTCCATAAGATAATGCGAGGCTATGGCACATCTTCTGAGCGTCAACAGTTGCCTGGTCTTTCCTGATGCCTTCACCAACTGAGAACACAATCATTGTTTCTCCCTGCGACCAACCCCTTCTAGCAAAGTCAATTAGCTTTTCAAGGTCTTCCTTTGATGGGCGATTATATACTTGACACGGATTAGATTTCATGGTATCATACCTATATGAGAATTATTTCGGGCTTGGCTTTTCATCCTTCTCGTGAGCGATTTCCTTTAGTTTCCCCAATAGTTTCTTGGGGAAAATCTTCTTCGCTAGTTCCTCAGTGGTCATGTCAATTTCACGCTTCTTCTTTTTAGGCATAGGAGGACTCCAATGTTAAAGAATATGGACATAGCAAAGCTAATGGACGACTTCCACGATGATGATTCGTGCCGGGAAGCTCTAACCAAATTGCGTTGGCCGGACGGCGTGACTTGCCCCCGCTGTGAGAGCAAGGACATTCGCAACTCCTACACTCGTGACCAATACGATTGTGGTTCATGCGGCTATCAGTTCTCCGTTACTTCTGGCACTATCTTTCACGATTCCCACCTGCCTCTGCGAAAGTGGTTCGTGGCTATCTTCCTCATTGTCGAAGCGAAAAAGGGCATCTCGGCTAACCAGCTTAAGAGAGTACTTGGCGTGTCCTATAAGACAGCCTGGTATCTCTGCCATCGGATTAGAGCGGCTATGACCAATGGCACGCCCTACCTGATGAAGGGCATCATCGAAGTTGACGAAACTCTGGTAGGCGGAAAGCGCAAGCACGTTGGTCATGGATTCAGGGGTAATAAGGTTATCGTGGTAGGAGCCGCTGAACGTGAGGGCAAGATTACCCTGAAAGTCATTGACCGGGCGGACCGCGCCACGCTTCACAATTTTATCAAGACGAACACTGACCCGAATGCCACAGCTATCTTTACCGATGAATGGCCTGCCTACAAAGGGATTGCAGACGACAACACGAGACATGAGACGGTCAATCACAGCATCGAGGAATGGGTAAACGGAGAAGTCCACACGAACTCTATCGAGAACGTCTGGAGTCTTTTGAAGCGGTCTATCATGGGTTCGTATCACAAAGTCTCCGTTAAGCATCTTGACGCCTACCTTGACGAGCTAGAATGGCGGTTCAACAACCGCAATAACCAGTATCTATTCAGGGATACGCTCCTGAAGTTAATCAAGGCTGATAACCTTCCATACGAAACTCTCGTTTCCTCTGAAGGGGTACGTTAAGAAAAAAGCTCTCACTAGTGTATAGCTTGCCATCTACAATAGCCTGTAAAGTGGCGGTTCTTTTCCCCCTATTCGTATCAAATGGGACATAAAACTTTACACTAGGTTCATCTTGCCCAACGTAATCATGTGATTCCCAATCAGATTCGAATAATTGCCCTCCTATACTAAGCCGAACAGATTCAATTTGAATTCGCTTAAATGTCAATATTGTCAGATAGCCAGTTAAGATAAAACCGATTCCTTCAGATTCGCCATCCCAGTACTCCCGTGAACCATTAGTCTCTTGTAAGAGCCACTTATCCATATTCGGCACGACAGAGTAAGTACTTTGCTCAGCTTTTTCCAACGCTGCTCTTATTGTCTGGTTTTCTCGTACGAGGATGCTATGTTCTGCCAACTTGTCCTTATACATCCAATAGGGAGCTAGTACTAGCCGAAAGGCAAATATGACACCTAAGGCGATAAGAGGGAGCCACCACCAATCTATATTCATGATGGTCTCCAACTTGAATAACTTACCAAACCCATATAACATGGCGGTGGCAAAAGCCGATATGGTATCTGCTCTGCTAAATGATTGATGTAATGCGAGTGAAAAGCATCGTTTATAAAATGCCATACTCCAATTATACCATTTGCGTCAAGTACATAATCGCCCTTTGATGCTTTAACGCCTGTGTATATCATTTCCTAACTCCTTCCATTTCTCTTTGCAGGCGGTCAATCTCTGCTGCTATCAACGCCCCGGCTTTAGTGAGTTGGCGCACATGGTTGTCCGGCGTGGGTTTCCACCATTCCAGTGACCAAGGCCAGTTATTATAGACAATCTCTTTAGCTGTAATCGTAGGTAAGGACGCCGTATCAAAAGCGTAGCAGGCAGCTGCCATAGCCAGCTCACCGTTGATATTTCCAGAATCGTGCTTTGCCGTCCACCCTTCTACGTCAATCTGCCGTTGTCGTTCCTGTGTGATAAGTTCTGCGCCGTTCATTTCGTTACCTCCATCTCGCTCACTTTTTGTCGCTTGGCGTGCGCCCAAGACTGCCTGATTCCGTTCCTCTGCACGCAAGCCTCGCCTATCTTTGCGTGACAATAAGGGCATTCCACATCACGGGGCGGTTTGTAGTGTTCGGGATTGTTACACTGTCTGCCTTTACGGAAATACCAACCGCAAGAGCAATGAGTCCAGCAATCGCAGGTTCCCCAAGCCTTCCTACACACGGAACAGCGCACATTTGTCATTACCATGTTATTTCGTTACCTCCAACACTTTATCCTTGTGTCCAGCACAGCGACCCTCACAGTCGACGTAGTCGCAACCTGTGAAGTAGGTGCGCCCAAGTGCTATCTGCTCTCTCACGAGCCGGTAGACATCCCGCTCGGCGACAGGAGAACCGTCATCGTTGCAGAGGATGCTTCCGTACGTCCCTTTCAGTGTCAGTTCCAATAGTTTGTCCAAGCCGATGCAAAAGTGATATGTGGTCATTCTCTCACTCCTAATACTCTTTTCGCTTCGTCAAAGTCTGACGGTCTCCAGACGTAAACCTTTTGTCCTGCGGAGCGTAGCCAAATAACCCAATCCTCCTGTTCTTTACTGAGATTACCCGTTTCGCTTTTCAGTTCTACAAATAACAGCCGGGGCTTGTCTAGTATCCGCCTCTCAGGGTGAACTAGCACACAGTCAACAAAACCCTTGCCGTCACCCTGGACGGGAGTAACCCACACTGGCTTACTGTCTTTGCCTATCCGAGAGGTCATGCCGGGCCGGAAGTGCGCCACCTTCCACCCGGCGATGTGCGCCATGTCGATGACCATTTTCTGCCAAGCCTTCTCTGTGATTTTTGGGGCTACTGCGCTCCCCTTCCGAGCAGACACACCCGCCACACGGTCAATGCCCTTATTCTTGCCCCCGCTAGGCGTGGTGGTCAGCCGATGTGCTGGGTCTGGCAAGCCAAGCTCCTTCCAATTTAAGTCACGAAACTCCTGAGGCAAGCTGGCGATATACTCATCAGTCTCTTTAGTCATCCTGGCGTAATCCTCTTTCCGATTTTGTGCCATAGGTGAAAACAGTTTGGATGCACGTTGATGTATTCAGACTTCGGCGGTAGAACCTGAAAGACCTCATCCGTATCTTTGAAGAACTCGTAGCGGCAAGACAATATTTCATCCCATGTGGGATAGCGGTTCTCGCACGATAGTGACAGGTGCGACCATAGCCCGTCTAGTTGACTCTCAATAGGTGAATAGATAACTCTGACTTCACCTTTGACGTACCGGCGTGTGCCAATCGGGAACGGCAATAAATCCCCCAATGGCAACTCTTGATATTCACCCCTATAACCGTTTCTCACTTTAGTTTCATCCATACTTCACTTCTCCAGTGGCGGGGCATACTCTATTTTGAAACAACGGGAGCATATTCTGGCATGGCGCAGTTCCATTGAAAAGATCTTACGCCATCCCCACTTGTGCCAGCCAAAGAAACAACGCCAGTTCTTCATTGAGTCACGTCCTTCCCTTCCTTGAGTGCTTCAACCGCATCCAACAGTAGGTGCATACGTTCAAAGTTACCGTTGCTGGCATACTGGTCAAGAAACTTCCCAATCCTCTTGCGCTCGGCTATGACCGCCTCACCTTCATGCTTCTTGGCGATGGAAATAGCCTCACGGAGTCCCTCTGCCCTATGTTTATTTGCGCTTGATGCTATGTAGCCGTAGCCAGTTCTTACTTCGTAGTCCTCTGACAACGCCTCCAGTTCTTCAATCAGGGTCATGGGCTTCCTTGTTTCCATCAACCTAACTCCTTTAGCAGTTCTTCCCATGTATGTAACAGTCCAACGGTGGCAACTGTCCATTTATCCGAGTCCGCCTTTAGTTCACGTATCACGCTCTTACGCCCCTCTCGATAGGCTTTCTCTGCGGCGGCTAGGCTGACCCTCCTACCAACATCAATATTTCTTGTCCAATCAGGAGCAAGGTTATCAATCTCTTTCTTGATTTCTTGCGGCGTTAGCTTGGCTCCATCTGGAATTTTCATTTCTGTCTCCTACTCCCTGATTACTTTGCGCCAGCCAAGGCCAGAGTTACTGACTTCAAAGAGCTAACCCGAATCCTTGCATTCCCCTTCCTTAGAGGTGGCTGGCTTGTGCTTCTGGCTGGGCTATGCTCCCATTTGAAACGGCTCGGCAAAACACCCTACAGAAGGCTTACCGTTCACCAGAAGCTCTGATAAAGCAGGCTCGGAATAGCCCGATACTCGCGTACCCACCTGCCTAATCATACTCAGTTATTGTCCCCCAACTATTCGATATTTTCTAATGGTTCAACTGGAACGCTCGATGCGGGCGGGCGTAGGCTTCCATCTGACTCCATCAATGGCTCGGTCTTGGACGCCAGTGTTGTTCCGTCAGGCAAGGGCAAGCCCGCTATCCATGCGTTGACTTCTCTCAGTACTTCGACTTTGCTCGGTACTTTATTCGTGGCACGCCTGCCGGGGCGTGGCTCCCCGTCTATCAATTTCCGCATGGTGGCGATTTCCCACTCTAGCCTCGCTATCCTCTTCCTGACAGACGTGGCAAAGTCTGCCCTTGATTGTTCTGATTCTATTTCTGATGTCATTTACTTAATGCTCCTCAAAACAGTTTTCACGTCTTTGGCTTTCATTCCAGCAGTAACGGTTACGCTGCGCTTGTCCGTCTTGACTTCCAATTTTAGGGCGTTAACTGTGGCTTGGGTTACATCAAGAGCATGGTTCAATATCCAGTCTTGTCCGCACAGTAGCGGACGGTCAAAAACGCCAGGACTCTGTGATTCAATGGCAAGTAGTTTTCTCAACCGACTCTCTGGAGTGATGAGGCAACGTTTACACGTCACCTTAGCTATGTCATCTGTTATAACTGCGCCGTCCGAGTAGCTACCTAATTCAACCATGATGTGCCGAGAAAACAGGTGTTTCCCGCAAGCCGTCTGAACGCTATTTCCAACACCGAAGTGTACTTGAATCTCAATATTTCTATGTCGTTTGCGGGAGTAAACTTTCATTCCTAACCTCGGCTCTGTTCTGAGACTTCTTCTTCTGTTGTCATTTATATTTCCGCCTTTTGTAACTTTTTGTGTTCCGCCTGTTTCAGCCGACAGACCTCATGGACATAAAGGGCATTGAACTTTTGCAATGTACTACCGCCGTTCTTGCAGATATAGCAGACCACTTTGCGCCCCACTTCGGACTGCCGCGGCAACGGTTTGTTGTGCATTTCGGCATATTCCCTTGCCGTCAGTGGATGGCGCAGAGTCGGACGGAAGGACGTTAATAGCCGCTTCTTGTTTCTGTTATTCCTTTCGTTACTCCCTTATCTTGGGATTGCCACACGCTTGATGGATTTACATTGAGGTTAATCCTGCTGTAATCAACTTTTGGCGTAGGCTCAACATTCCCGCCAGCTACACGTTGTCTGAGGTCAGCGAATGACTTGGTGGCATCCTCAAGTGCGGCTTTCGTTTCTTGCAGTAGCAGTCTCAGTTCCGACAGCGGCGGTTCGATGGGCGTAGGACGGGGTTCACCCTTCCCTACCTCATATCCCAAGAATACGGCCATATCACCCCGCAGATTATCCGACATGGCAGCGTTCCTTCTTGCCAAGTCCAGTAAAGATTCAGTGTCCATTATTTCTTCTCCTCTTTGGGCAGCTTAGCGAAGATTGATTGCGCTTCTTCTTCAAAGATTCCCGTAGTCACCCTGTCACCGAAAACCACGCCCGCTTCCTTTGCCGCCTTATTCAGTGCCGCCGCCGATGTGGTGACAATCTTCTGCCTGCTTGCCTGAGTGAGTGGCGTCTGCGGTTTCTCTGTCGCTGATTTGAGGGCGTCAAAGGCAGGGTCAGTCACCGGGGCTTGCTGGACGGGCGGAGGCGGGTTTGAAACCGTGACCTGTATCTCTGGTAATGACTCTGGACTATCCATATCCTCTGCGCTGGGTAGCGGGATGTGAAACGCCTTTTTCAAGGCTTGCGCTTCCGCCCTCTTTTCCGCCATGCGCTGAGGGTTCGTCACTGTCGGTTTGAAGGCATCTCCGGGCTTGTTGTCGCGGATAATCGTCTCTCGCTCAAAGACTCTACCCCATCCCACGAAAGGACGAGACGCCCCTTTCACGTATACCTCTGAGCGGAAGAAAAAGTCACCACCAGGTATCTCCCAATCAATGCGCTCCTGCTTGTTGGCTGGGCGGGTTTCCACACCGTCAAGCTGTCCTGTCTCCTGCGCCTTGCGGTAACGTCCGTCAATTGATACCCACGGTCTGCCCTGGTAAATGCTGACCTCTCCCATGAGTGGGTCAAAGCCGTAGGTGATAGCCACCTGAGCCAAGAGCCGCACTTCCGCTGGGGTCAACTGCTGCGGGAACATTGCCATGCCGATACGGATTTCCATCGCCCTAGGTTCCATTGTCATTAACGCTGCGCTGTCCATCTGATTTACCTCCTCTTTCTTTAAGAATTTCCTGTGTTGTGAGTTCGCGCTACAAGCTACGTATTGTTCATGTGCCACGTTCATCCAGATTCCCAAGTTATGACCGCAATCAGCGCATCGGTAATCCCTGATGGTTCTCTGGTTGTTGGTCATTTGGCGTTTCATCTTAGCCCTCTCGCTTCCGCCCTGGTATCGAATAAACCATAATCATCGGCGGCGGCCTGAACCTCGATTGTGCATTTGTCCTCGTCATTCTTATCAGGTTCTTCTTGGCACGGTTTCCCTGAGAGGATGCACCTGTCCCACCCGTAGGCAGTCTTTTCCTTACACTCGCACTTCATGACTTTACCTCATGATGGATTCTTTCCTTAGCCCAAACAGCCATCGCCCGCCGAGTCATTCCAGCAACCCCGTTTACCCCCCAGTCTGGTTTTCTCCCACTCAGTACCTTGTACTTGATATAGTCGTTATCGCTCTTAGTAAACCACGGCCCGTGTCCAGTCATTTCAAGTGCGGTTCCTTCGGCGACAACCTCACGTTTGCCTGTTTTCCCGTTGGAATAGATGCCACCTACTACGATTTCCTTAACCTTCACGCCTTCACCTTATTGGAAACCAGTGACCACAGTACGGACACCGTATCCTGCTGGCCGAATCTTTACCACATGAAGGGCACTTTATCACGCCTTCACCGCCTTTTCTTCAACTACCGGCTTGACTGACGGCGGGGCAATCGGCGGC
>ERZ1292629.559-Hain-H43-01um-R1-559-length-40797-cov-6_pt1 | contig 40797 bp, 45 predicted proteins | sample MGYA00564399_ERZ1292629 | MGnify/ENA primary metagenome ERZ1292629 (study PRJEB36523, sample SAMEA6512636) | groundwater metagenome | collected 2019-01-08 | study: AquaDiva: Metagenomics assemblies of 32 groundwater samples
TAGTTTCAGATATAGAATAGCTATTTCAATAATGACTGTATTTATAATTCTTGGAATACTAGTGCTTTTTAAAATAAAGGATGATAAAAAAGAGAAGGTGTTACATTCTCCGTAAGATATGAAACACAATGTCTCCAATCTTATAAGACGTCGGACTTCTTATCTATTCTTAGAACGAATTAAACTTTTCTATAATCTCTTTTTGTATTTCATTATTTAAATCTACTAGTCCACTTTGATAGTTTTCTCGTGTCGCCAAACAAACAGCAGAGAATAGCAAAGCTAAAGTTAATTGTATCTTTTTTGCAGGAGCGCTGTCTTCTGCACCATCAAAATTTATGGGAAAGCCACAATTTAGCAAATGAACATCATTCACATTAATATCTTCGTGGCAATTTTTTATTCCATTTACCATTTTGCGAAAGTTCACAGCTGAAAATTCTCTATCTGAAGATGAAACACTAACTAATATAACTCCTTTCTTAAGGTATTTATATAATAGTACATTAATTACCTCTTTTCCTGTACAACCAATAATCATATCAAACTGACCAAGTATAGATTTCAAGCTCTCTTTTTCATAATCTGAAAGTCCTGAATTTAAATCATATCTTTTTACAGAGTAGTTATTCTTTATTTTATCGTAAATAGCATTTCCAACAGCACCCAGTCCTAAAATCAAGACATTTTTAGGTTTAAGTCTCAACTTAATCAAACTTTTGTTCAATCTTTCTACACAAACGTCCGCAATAATTGAAGGCTCAATTTCTAGTTTCGCATGAGAGCGGGCAACATTAATTATAGGAAATGCTAACTTGACGTTTTTTAATCTCTCATAACCAGCAGAAGTTTGCTCTATTCCAATCAAATTGAATTTTTCCTTAAAAATCTTTGTAGCATGTGATAGCAAACTCCCACCATCTTCAAGGATAATCACCTTATCATACTCTTTTAGTTTTGTTTTCTTTTTTACATATTCTAATAGTTCTTTTGTATAATCATCAAATTGTTCATCAAAAGAAAGATATGGATCAAATGATTCACTTTTAGAAGAAACATATATTCCCATTTTTTTAAATTTTTTTAATATCTCTCTATTTGTCGAATAACATTTCCCTATGAGGAATATGTTTCCTGGTTTCAAGCCTTTGTCTATAAAATACTCAAACATAATTCTTTGGCTTTCCAGAATATGTTGCGAAGCTATTAATAAAATTCTATCTAATTGAACTTTATATTTTGAACTAATAAAATCTAATAAAGGCAATTTAAATTTGTTCATACAAAACAAAGAAGTGGATGAGTTAATAATCTTTCTCACAATTTTCCCAATTTTCCAAAATCCAAAACTTCCAAATTTTTCCCTATTATTTTCACATTAAATTTATCCAGATTAAATTTCCACACAAATCCTAAATCATTTTCCCTAGGATCACTTCCCAAGTTTCCTTCAAAAAAACTCGGAACAATAATAATCTTCTTTTTCTTATAATCTCCTTCTAAATAACATTTGAATTTTTCAACCTTAGTGTTATCGCTTAACTTAACAGCGGGGTGTCCATGTCCAATTATCCAATATTTTATATTTTTATCATAAATTTCAGGAAAGTCACGATCTCCATGTAAGAAACAAAAGTCTTCAAATACATAGTAATCTTTCAACTCAACACCTTTATTTTTTAACAAAGGCTCAATAATTTTATCATGATTTCCTTTTACTACAATAACTCTTTCACTCTTTTTCCCTAAATATTCAACTAAATCTCCAACTTGCTTCCATTCTTGTTTCATTATACTTCCAAAATCGTCCTTCACATCCCCTAATAAAATTACTTCATCAATTTGGCCAATTTTCAAGAAAACTTCATCCAACTCTTTTATAATTTCTTCAAAAATCTTTCTTGAAACAAAAACTCCCGTTTTATTCAAGATCTCTTCATATCCCAAATGTAAATCTCCAACAACCAGTATCTTTCTCCTATTCTCTTCAATAAGCAGACATTTCCCAATATATTCAATCTTAGTTTTCATCAAGCTTCATTCAATAATTAACTAGTTAAGTTTTTCTAATAGAAAAATTTAAATTCGAATTTCCAAATAAAATAACATGACAAGAGCAGGCTATCTTTCCAGTAGACTTTATTCAAGAGGAACAAGAGAGTCTTACATCTCAAACAACCATACAGAACCAAGAGATTATAATCTAACAAATCCGATGCAAAGACCTTACGCTTTACATAATAACTCTCTTCCATACTCTGGAAAAAATGATTATTCTCCACTAGAAAGTGCATCCGTTTTATGATAACAATCTTTATTAATGAATAGAAAATCCAATTTTATGGAAATGGAAGACTTGGAAGGGAATATAGAAAAAGCAGAAATCTTAAGACCTTACACAAAAAATTGTGTAATCGGAAAAGTACGAAATAGAAATTTGTTGATAAACAATGCTAATAGTTTAATAGGGTCTCAATGTTTGATAAGAATTAGTAGGTCTTCAAAAGTAGACAACTTTCTAGGCGATTTTCTCACAAGACAAGTACCAGATGACTTCCACTCTCTAGACTACCAAGCCCATCTTCTTTTAGGACTTTGGGAAGAAGACATGGTAAAAGTAGGAGAGTATCCCACTCTTAGAGAAATAAATGAGTATTTTCAACCAGGCAGAATAGGGAGTGCAAGATATATGCAACAAGGTTCTTCATATAGGCGCGGAAGAGTATACCTCTCATCAAAAGGGGAGGTTCAGGGAGGTAGATCATTTGATCATTTCGTTGCACGTAATAATCTAATAAAGACAAATTGTAATTTATTATTAACAGAATCCACAGATGATCTCAAAAGAGCAAGCGAAATAGCTCAAAGTAGAAGAATAACTCCAATTATTTTAGAACGTCTTGATAAAATATAAAATTAACCCATATATCTTAATCATAAGTAATAAACAACAGTAGTCCTTATCAACTCTCAAAAAATCCAATTTTATGGAAGTGGGAGATTTAGAAGGCAATGTTGAAAGAGCAAAAATTGTTGGACTAAATTTAGATTATAAACCTTCAGCAAAAGTAAGAGGCACTGTTTTAGCGGTTAATTATCCTAACGCTCGAATAGGGGCAGAATGTTTAGTAAGAGTTCATCGTACTAGAAAGGGAGACCACCATCTTTTAGGAGGATTTCTAACAAGAAAAGTTCCACAAGGGTTTCAGTCATTAGACTGCCAATCCCATCTTCTTTTAGGACTTTGGGAAGAAGATATGGAAAAGAGTGGAGATTATCCAACATTTAAAGAAATAAACAAATATTTTCAACCTGGCAGAATAGGCACTGCCAGATATGTTAAACAAGACTCATCAAATACGGAAGGGAAAGCGTACATTAATTCAAGAACAATATGCACTAGTTCAGATCTTTCTTTTAATAGCTTCGTTGTAGGTTTTCCACTAACTAAAACAAATTCAGGCTTATTGCTAACAGAGTCTCCAGATGATCTTCAAAGAGCAAGCGAAATAGCACAAAAATTCAGAGTAGTTCCAATCATTTTAGAACGTTTAGATCAATATGCTAGTGAAATACCAGAGCGAACTAGGCGTGTGCTTTGCCTTCAATAACTTTCAAATGTAATTGATGCATTCTCTTCAAGAAAGCAGTTTTATCTTCCATTTTTATCAAATCAGATCTTCCTTGCATCAAAAGGTTAAGTCCAAAAGGAGAAACAATAAGCCCCCTAGTTTTCTTTATCTTCACTTTCCCTTCTTCAATCCATTTCAAAACCTTTACACTATTTTTAATATCCATCTGATCTTCCATAACCTCTCTCCTTGCCTCCCTCAAAATTGGAAATTCATCACTTATTTTCTTAATAGCGCTAAACAAGAATTCACTATGTATTTGTTGTCTACCTGCGCTTTTCTCTCTGCCCTTATAGTTCTTCAAAATCATCAAACTCCTAGCTGCACAATGTCTAAATCTTCTTTTCAATATATCAGTTCTTTCAATAGCTTCTTTCATGATCTCTTTCAAATTACTACTTTTTACAAAAGAAATTATTTTATCTTCTTCTAATTTTTCCCCAGCTATGAAGAAGCCATTATCGTTTATTCCCATTTCTACATCTCTGCTTTTTATTCTACCTGCTGCAAAAGCGTAGGCTCTCGCAAGAACATCATTAACTCTTCTTCCATAGAGGCTATGAAATACTAAGTATTCTTTTTCTTCTTTAAACTTCTCAACTAAAATCAAGCTTTCATCCGGAATTTCAGAAAAATCACTTTGTTCCTTAAAATACTTATAAATTTCTTCAGCAATACTATTTTTACAATAAATATACTCTTTTATAAATTCAATACATTCTTTCTTATTTTTTATTCTTTCCTTAACTAATTTCCTAAATTTACCAATATCAACAGCTACATCAAAACTCAAAGGCAACATCTCAGAAAACCAGGAAGGAATAGTAGGGTTTTTAGAAACATCAGACCTTACAAAAGCAGTCATACCTTTAGTATAAAGGAATTGATATTTCTGTCCACCAAGTACGAAGACATCTCCTCTTTTCATTCTTTCAAGGAAACCTTCATCAATCTTTCCAACAACTTCTCCTAATCTCTCAGGAGGGCTTCTTATACTTACTTTGATAAAACTCTCACTAGGAATAGTTCCTAAGTTAGTCAGATAAATCACGCGTGCAAGTTTCCCTTTCTTTCCAATTTGTTTTGTTTTTTCATCATACCAAATCTTAGCATAAACATGTCTATGCTCCAAAGCATAATCTCCAGCTAAATAGCTCAAAACGGAGTAAAAATCTTCTTTAGTCAAGTCACCATAACAATAACTCTTTCTTAGAGTATTTAACATTTCATCAACATCCCATACTTTGGTAATCGCCATGCCAAAGATCTGTTGAGCTAAAACATCAAGTGCATTTTTAGGTATTTCAGTCTTATCTATCTTCTTTTCAATCATTTCTTTCATTAAAACACTGCATTCAACCAAATCATCTCTGTCAACAACAATAAAAGTTCCTTTTGGGTTATCATGAAGTTTATGGCCTGCTCTTCCAATTCTTTGTAATGCTCTTGCAACGCTCTTTGGACTTTTTAGTAAAACAACAAAATCAATACTACCAATATCTATTCCAAGCTCTAAACTTGTAGAACTAACAACAACTTTCAGCTCTCCTTTTCTCAATCTATCTTCAATTTGAAATCTCATTTCCTTACTCATAGAGCTATGGTGGGCTCCTATCGCACTAGTATATTTCTCAGGAAAAGTATTTTGTAAGTGATGCACTATTCTTTCTGTAGCATTTCTGGTATTTGTAAAAATTAAAGTAGTTTTGTGTTTTTCAATTATTTCATCCAACATCTTATAAAGTTTTTTTTGACTTTCCGAGCTTTCAGCTTCAAGTATTTCTTCTCCAGGAAAATCAAGCGAAATTTCTATTTTTTTCACAAGTTTTACTTCGGCTATTAAACACTCTCTACCATTTCCAACCAAAAACTTAGCAATTTCTTCTAAAGGGGAAATTGTAGCACTCAATCCAATTCTTACAGGTTCAATAATGCTTATAGCAGATAACCTCTCCAAAGTAAGAGATAAGTAAACTCCTCTTTTGTTAGTTAAAGCGTGGATTTCATCAATAATCACAAATTCAAGTTTAGAAAGCTTTTCAACAAACTTTGGACTAGTCAAAGTTATGGCTAGAGTTTCAGGAGTTGTAACCAGTATATGTGGTGGTTTTTTCAACATCTTGCTTCTTTCACTAGGAGTAGTATCTCCAGTTCTCAAGGAGACTCTGATTTCCTGCATTTCCAATCCTTTTTTTTCAGCTAGCTCTTTAATTTCTTGTAAAGGAGTTTTAAGGTTGAATTCAATATCTCCACTTAAAGCTTTCAAAGGAGAAGTATAAACTGCATAAACTTTATCCTCCAATTCTTTTTTTAAAGCAAATTCAACAAGATAATTAAGAATGCTCAAGAAAGCAGTCAAAGTTTTAGTTCCCCCAGTAGGGGCGCTTATAAGTACGTTATTTCTATCATGAATTCTTTTTACTCCATAAAGCTGAGTCATAGAAAAACTAGGATACTTTGAAAAAAACCATTCTTTAACTAAAGGATTTAGTATTTTTTCAACTTCACTATTTTTATTTGCTTCAATATATTCAATTTTACTCATAAATCAAAATCCCAAAGCCCGAGTTATAAAGCTATGTATAAACTTTGAAATTTTAAAAAAGATAGCCTATGAAATGAATAAATTTAATAATCTGTTTTTTGTAAATAATTAATGGTAGAACAAATAGGAAATACAGCCCAATTAGAACAGGTTACCGCAAGACTTTATTTTGAGTTTTTTGAAAAAAACCAAGGCTTATTTAAAGCAGATCAACAGAAGTATCAGGCTAGTCTTAGACGTTATGTCGAAGAAAGAATTCACGAAATAAAATACGGAGTAAGGAGTTTGTAAACAAAATGCCTCCAATATCTAAGCAAAAAAAAGATAAGATTGCAGAACAAATAATTCATTATCTTTTCTCTGTTTCTCCAGATTTAAAATTCACAGCAGAAATAGCAAGAAATGTAGCTAGGGATGAAGAGTTTACCAAATTTATCTTAAATGATTTAAAATCAAAAAATCTACTAGTAGAAGTAAATAAAAATCCTTCAGGTTTGAAGTATGTCAAGAGACAGCGCTGGCGCCTGTCTTCAGAAGTTTTCAAAGTCTATAAAAAACAACAGGATCTCTTCCCCAAATAAACCTAAATCTTTATATCTTTTATTTTATTTAAAATAAAATGTCGGATCAAATAAAAGAAGCTTTTTCAAAAGTAAAAGAAGAGATACTCTCTTTAAAACAAACTCTTCAAAATATAACAAACGAAATTTCAGAAATTAAACGAACCTTGAAAAGAGAAGAAATAACCCAGACAAAAGATAAAGAGAACCCAGCAGACACATTAACAACCCAGACAGATAAAAATACTCCAACAGATAAAATAGGTTTATACAGTCTAAAAAGCCAATTATCAAGCATTTCCAAAGGAAATGATGGGGTTCCAGCAGACAGACAGACAGACCAACAGACAGACAGACAGAACCAAAAGTTCGTACAATACAATGATTCAAGCATGTCCCTTGAAAACAAAGAAGCTTCTTCAAAGGACAGAATCTCACAGATAGATAATCTCTCTAATGTTTTATCTTCGCTAGATGCTATAAAAAAAGATCTGCGCTCTATGTTTAAAAAACTAACTTCTCAAGAAATGCTCGTTTTTTCAACGCTATATCAATTCACAGATCAAGGGGTGAAAACAGACTACTCTCTCCTTGCTAGTAAGACAAATCTCTCTGAAAGTTCTATAAGGGATTATATTCAAAAAATTATAAAAAAAGGTGTGCCTATCGAGAAAATCAAAGAGGACAACAAAAAAGTAACCCTCTCAATTCCATCCACTTTTAAAAGATTAGCGAACTTATCAACCATATTAGCCTTAAGGGAAATATAGTTTTTCTGCTAGCCGAATAAAAAATTCTAATAAAATTTGAATCTAATTTCTCTTCCTTTTCACCTTAAAATTTCTTCTTAAAGTTCGTTTTAAGTTCTCTATTTTCATTTTTTATTTTAAATTTTTTGATTTTCATTCAATCTTTTTACTTTTTTTAAGACTAACACTCACTTTTAAATTTTTTTCATCTATCATATGCTTTTTCATTCTTTTTCCTCCTTTTTATCTCTCTCCAACGCTCACTTTTTATCTCTTTTCTCACTTTTTAGGCTATCTTTCATTTTTCGACTCATTTTCCACCCATATCTAACTCTCACTTTTACTCTTTTCTACCATAATTTTTTCTTAAAGTTCGCCTAATCACTATCTTTCTTCTTCTCAACTCTCACTTTTACGTATTTTTGCATTTTTTTTCTTATTTCTTCAGGTATAAATACTCTTTTCTTTCCATTTTTTTCACTTATTTCTTCAATCAACCCTTCACTTTTTTGTTTTATAGAATTTATCTGACCTCTAATGGTTGACCTCTCTTTTCCAAGAAGTAAAGCAATATCTTCATAGCTTAACTTCATTTCACTATTTAATAAAGTTAAAACTAACAATCTTTCATTTGCAGATAATTTCTTTAAAATACTATAAATATTATCTGTTTGGACAGCCGTTTGAACAGCTCTTTGAACATCCTCAACAGCTGTTTGTTTATCCAAAATCGGCAATTTCTTAAACAGCTGTTTACTTTCTCCATGGTCACTAACAACTTCCAATCCTTCTCTCAAAGAGCTCATCTCATCTCTCAACGTCGATAATTCCTGTTCAATCAAATATATCTTTTCAAACAGCTGTTTATCTTTATTATTTAGGTGTTTAAGCCACTTTCCAACACTATCCATATCTTTTTTTACAGAATTAAAACTTTCTTGAGTTCGATTATCCAACTCTTTTATCTTTTTCCTAGTAAACCAACCAAACATAAACTACTCAAACAGCTATAATATATAAACCTTACGCTTTTAAGGTCTATAAAGCAAAATATCAATATAAATATCTCTCGCTGTTTATATTAACTTAAACAGCAAAAAATAAACTAAAACACCTCAGTAAACACTTTAAACAGCTGTTTAAATGACTTAAACACCCTTCAATCGTCGATAAAATTATTTCAAGTTTTTTATTCTTTTTCAGAACTTTTTCAAAATAATCACAATTTAATTTTCTACAATAAAGCTCAAATCTCCTAGCATCTCTTAAATATTCAATCCTTCCCAAATAGTTCGTTTAAATTTCAAAAACAAAGGTTTTTATACACACACAAGATTGTTTTGCTATGAGCTTAGATAGGGAAGTAGAAGAAAAAGTATATGAAAACATTATAGTTTACAAACTAGTCGGGTATAGCCGCGCTACAAGTTTTTCAGTGGAAAGAGAGCCTATAGGAAATCCTCCTATTTTTCCGATAGTGCAAGGTTCTGTATCTACGTCCTACGGTATAAAAGGGAATAGCCATGGAAGACCTATAGATTATAGATCAACTTTTGAGGAAGCAAGAGAAGCGGCAAAAGATTACGCTTTTAATTATAAAAAGATGCCAGAACCACTTGCAAAAGCAAAAGTTAGAATTTTAAAAGAGTCTGATGCTCGCCCTAAATCTAAAAAAAACCAACCTCAATAATTGTGAGGTGCGAAGCGCCGAACCGCGCCAACCTAACCAATTAAGAATTAACTTATTTTATAAAAACCTAACAAAAATAAACTAATAAATATTAATTTTAACCTTCTTAAAACAGACACAATCAGACGTTTTCTATAATTAATACGAACCTTTGTTCTCGACAAAACATAATATATTTAAAGTGATCTCTCTTAATAAAAAAACTAGTTACACAAGAGGTGAAAGGAGGACATTAAAAATGGCAAATACACAAAAGACATTTGCTCTAATTTTGGGAATTGTTCTTCTATTAGTAGGTATCTTAGGATTTATAGATAATCCTTTAGTAGGAGAGGCAGGATTCTTCGGAACTAATACAATTCAAGACGTGTTACACTTAATCGGTGGAGCATTCGGTATCTATGCAGGCACAAAAGGTCAAGGCAAAGGATATAACATGATATTAGGATGGATAGGATTAGTTTTAGGTATCTTAGGATTCATCCCAGGAATAGACTCTCTTTTTGCACAATTGTTAAATATAAACACAGAAATAACAGTACTTCATTTAGTAATAGGTATAGTTTGTTTAGGTGTTTACTACATGAGCAAGAAGTAAGGCTAAGTAATTTTATTTTTTTATTTTCATTAATTTTTAGTTTCGATAGAGAAAACATATTTAAACTCTTTTTCCCTCATCAATTTATTACTTTACTCTAGAGGTGAAAGGAGGTTAAAATGAAAGAAATGAGTGTAATCGACTGGATCGCCAGAATTTTAGTTATAATAGGTGCTATTAACTGGGGCCTTGCAATTTGGGATATAAATCTTGTTGGCAACTTCGGTATGGCTACAACAATAATCTATGCTTTAGTTGGTCTATCAGGCATCTGGGAAATAGTCAAATTGTTCAAATAAATCCAAAACTTCATTTATTTTTATTTTATTCTTCCTTTTATTTCCCTCTAGTTCGTTTAATTTATTTAAAAACGGAGAGTATATATACTCCATCAACTAAATCAAGATATGGTCTTATTAACTTTCACACTATCCGCAATTCTTTCAATAATATTTGGAATTTTAATATTAATCTGGCCAAGACTCTTGAATTATCTAGTAGCTATTTACTTAATTTTAATAGGTTTAATCCAACTTCTAGGAAGTTACGTTGGCCTTTCTCCCTTAATTTAACTTTGTGCAAGTCTAGGGTTATGTCAATTATCTCAGAGCCCAATTATGAAAAGGAAAAAGTTATATACTAGCCTATCTTCATTAACTAAGTCAGATTAACATGAAAATCGGAATATTTTTTATGGCTGTGATGGTTTTTAGTCTTTTGATAGTTGGTGTTTCAGCAGAGCTTGCTGCACTTCCCTCAAATTGTTACTATGCTTATGAAGTTTGTACCAGTGATCACGGTTTGATTCAATGTGCAGCAATCCATATAAAAAATTTCTTTTCTGGCCCAGCTGTATTTTGTTCCATAGGTATGGAAGGATAGTTTTTTACACATAAACGCCTGTTTAAACAACTGTTCAAAACATTTAAATGTCCAATTCTCGTCGATAATTTATGGAACAAAAACAAGTAACTTTAGAGCAAATATACTTTGCAATACAGAAAATGCAGAAGGATTTACACATTATTGAAGAAAAGTTAGACTGGGAAAAAGAATTTAGCGAAAAAACTCAGAAGGCTTGGAAAGAAGTTGATGAGGGAAAATACACGGCCTACAATTCTCCAGAAGAGTTTTTATCTACATTTAAAGAAAAAAATGCCTAAAATTAATGAAACAGACACGTTTAAAGGTATTAAATCTAAACTTAGACAATACTTATCTAATTAGGCTTCAAAAGTTGGTAAGAAAAATTATTCAAAATCCAGAAATAGGCAAACCGATGCAATATGAAAGAAAAGGAACTAGGGAATTATATCTTGCTCCTTTTAGAGTTTCTTACACATACGATCCTTCTTCAGATATTTTAACTTTTTTAGAACTTTATCATAAAAAGAAACAATAAAATTAGAGATTTATTACAAGCTCAAACTTCCTAGCATCTCTTAAATATTCAATCCCTCCAAAATAGTTCGTTTAAATCCTAAAAATCCAAAATCCATCAAACCCCTAAAAAACCAACCTCAATAATTGTGAGGTGCGAAGCGCCGAACTGCGCCGACCATCAAAGCAAAGGTTTTTATAGAACTTCAAAGATACAAAGTTTATGAAAGAATTTGTACTTGGAAGATTAACACCTTCATATAATGATCATAAACAATTAAGGTTTCAGTTAACAATGTCAGAAGGTGCAGAGGGAGTTACAAGTAAAAAGGTATTCTCAAAGACTATCGAAACTCTAGCTGATGAATGTATAAAAAACTCAAAATTTTTTACTATTTCAGATCAAGATGATATCAAAGGGTACGATGGGCCTTTAATAAGAATTTTTATGAGTCCAGTAGATCAGTATGTTTTATCAAATCCTTCACCAGAGGATCTTGCCAATTTTTTAAGAGAATATCATAATCAAAGTTATGATTAGTCTTCTAGATAGTCTTTAGTTCGCACAAGATACATTAACTGTATCTTTAGAGACCTTAATACGAACTTATGACTAAATTTTAAAAAAGATGATCTAAACTATGCATTTTTTAATTTTTAAGGCCTATTCTCACATCTAAAAATTTTAGCCTCTAAACATTTCCTAAAGACTATCTTTAAGACATCTTAAAAAAAGAGCATCAAAAGTGTGGAGTGCTTCATCATAACCTGACTCTACTAATCTCTGTCGTTCACGTGCAAGGCCTTGTTTAAAATAAATCTCTTGGCTATATCTGAAAGAAACCTCGCGAATTCCTACTTTTCTGGCATATCTATTAGTGTGAGTCAAAACTATCGTCTCTGCCCTCTCATCATATAAATCTACAGAAAATCTTCTTTGATCCCAAGGAGCATCACTTTCTCTTCTAAAAAGTTCCTCTTCTAAAACTACAATTGGATTTTTTAAATCTTTTCCTCTACTTTCCCCAGAAGCTATGGCATAGCTCGCTACAGATCTACTAGTAGGAAAGGGAGTAGAAAAAGCAACAACGTTTAGATAACCATATCTAGAATTAGCGATTTCCGCAGACAAGTCTCTAGCTTCTTGCAGCAATTGACTTCTAATTTTGCGTTTTAATAATATTCCTTGGTAAATCTTCTTTAAAACCATACAAAATCAAAATTGTTGAGCTTTTAAATCTTTCCTCTAAGCTCAACTCTTTAGCTTTCTCCAGAAGATTTCAGCATAGCACAAGAGTTCGTTTAATTTTAAAAAAGTTTTTAAAGTCTGTTTAATTTAACCTCTTAAACTTGATAATCTCACAAGTATTATCACGGAACGAAAATGGCACTTAGAAATCTTGAAAGACTGACACAACTGGATAGCACATCAACACATCTAAATTTTTTATTTTTGGAATCTGCTATAGGAATAGTAGAGGAGACTGCAGCAAATAGGGATTCTTACGCAAGCGATAGATTAACTAGATCATATAATCATATAGCAAGACTAGAGGGTATAAAACGAAATTACTCCGAGTCAAACACAAATTAAAAATTAGAGACTTAGTTTCTGAATTAGTTTTAAGTAAATTCCAAGTCACATACTCAATTTATCTGAGTCTAGACAAACAATTATATACTACAAAACTTAAAATTTAAAATGGATGGTTTCGAAACAACAATTGTTTTGCTTGTGTTATTCATTGCTGTTTTAGCCACACTTGTATATTTGCCAGCCTTAAAATTAGATACTTCAACTTCTGAGGAAGGCCCTGAAAATCCGACAGATTCAACACAAAACTTTTGTTCAACACAAAGCAGAGATAGAAGCGTTTGTGCAGAAATCTATCAACCTGTCTGCGGATGGTTCAACGCTGCAAATGTTCAATGCATAAAATATCCGTGTGCAGAAACTTTTTCAAATGGCTGCTTTGCATGTTTAAATCAAGATGTAGAATATTGGACCCAAGGAGAGTGTCCAAACTAAAGAGATTGTTTTAAATTAGCCTCTCAATCTCTAATTATCTTTTGGATGGCTCAAAAGATAATAAAAGCAAACCTTTTTTAACCAATCTATTTTTTACCAAACATGAAGAAGCATCAGAATAAAAAATTTATTCCCCAAAATTTTACTAAGTATAGGGATCCTACAGATTTAATTCTCGAAGATATAAATGCAGATTCCATAGGAAAAGTATTTCATGTCAAAGGAATGGTTGAAAAAATAACTCAGACTTCTGGGCCAACGCTTTTTACCATATCAGATGGTACTGGTAATTTAATTCTAAAAGGATTTCTTTCACCTGGGACAAGGGCTTTTCCGGAAATTAGTGAACTCTCGACTATATCTGCAACCGTGAAATTAAACGAGTATAATGGAATGTTTGAGGGAGAAATAAAAAAAATCAGTTTAATGAATAAGGAAGAATCTAAGCAATTTTTAGATTCCATAAAAGAGCTAGAGAGGGAAAGAGCAAAACCTGTCGTTACAGAATTTCTAGTTAAAAATATAATCTTAGATAAATTAAAAGAGTCTTTTCTCAGAGCAGCAACAGAAATTCGTTTGGCAATAATGCAAAATAGGCCTATAATTGTAAGACACCACAATGATGCAGACGGTTACAGCGCAGGTTATACTTTAGAAAAGGCAATTGTGCCTTTAATTGAAAACCAACATAAAACGACCAAAGCTGAATGGGAGTTTTATACTAGGGCGCCTTGTGCAGCTCCATTTTATGAAATTGAAGATTCCATAAAAGACACAGCGAAGTCTTTATCTAATGCAGCTAAATTTTCAAATAAAATGCCTTTAGTAATTATAGCTGACAATGGATCTTCAAAAGAAGATTTACTAGGAATATTACAAGGGAAAGTACACGGAATGGATTTCATAGTAGTAGATCATCACGTTTTTGAAGAGGATGTAATTTCAAAAGAAGTTTTAGTGCATATAAACCCTTTTTTAGTAGGAGAAGATGGCGCAAAATATTCGGCAGGAATGTTATGTACAGAGCTTGCAAGATTCATTAATCACGTCGAAAATATTGAGCAAATTCCTGCGATGGCTGGAATAGCTGATAGAATAAATAACCCTGAAGTTATGGAAAAATATATACAAATTGCTGAGAAAAAAAATTATTCTAGAGAACTTTTAACTGATATCGCTGCTCTTTTAGATTTTGTTTCAGCAAAATTAAGATTTATGGAAGCTAGAGAGTATATAGAAGTTATTTTTGGAGAGCCAAGAGAGAAACAAGAAAATTTAGTTAATGTAATGGTCCCATATATTAGAAATTTAGAAGCTAAAGGATTGAAAATAGCAAAATCAACATCACAGCTAAAAAAATTAGGAAAAACTACTTTACAGTCTGTTGAAGTGGAAACTACTTTCTCGATGGGATTTTATCCAAAGCCTGGAAAATGTGTTGGTCTTTTGCATGACGATCTTCAACTAACAAAAAAAATTACTAATCTAGTAACTATCGGCATTTTAAAAGATGCTATAACTATCAGGGCAACAGACGAGGCCAATTTTTCAGTCCACGGTTTAATAGAATTTTTACAAAAAGATTTTGCAGAGGCCTTTGTGGAAGGCGGAGGTCATAAAAATGCAGGAACGATTAAATTTGTTCCAAGTAAGCAGAAAGAAGTTCTAAAATTATTAGAAGATTTTATTCACAAACATTCTAAATAAGTGACTTTCTTAATACATACTTTATTCTTAACTACAGCTTAACCAGCAGCCAATCATATTTCAAATCTTCGTTCAAACAACTGTTTAAACAACCATTATAGCAGAAGCAATCAACAACATCACAAGTTGATACGCAGCATTCAAAAAGTATAACTTTACAGGCTTGCCTTCCCACAAGACACTACCCAACATCAAAGGCAAAACAAAACCTATCCAGACAAGAAACCCAACTTTCATTGCACCAGAAACGTTAGTTGCTCCAAAAACAGAAACTAAAATTCCCAAGACGGAGAAATTAATTAAAGATCCGATAAACATTACTAAATAACTCTTCCACATCCCTTTTTTCTTTGACTTATTTATACTATTCTTATTTATGCCCATTAATTTCATCCAAGTCTTTCCAAATAAAGGACCATACCACAAAGAGCCAACAATCATAGAAACAATTGCTGCAATCAAAACTCTAACTAAATTCACTTCTCCAAACATCTTACTTAAACGCTCTCCTGACTGCTCTATTAAACCAAAGATAACTTCCTATTAACACGCTAACAACAACACTTATCAAATCCACGCTTGCTAGGGCGCCAACGAGGCTAACGCACATTAAGACTATAGTCAAAATTCTAGCCCAGTTCTTCGCTTTCAATAAACTGTTTCCAACAATCACTTCCACTATACCTACAATTATCAAAAACAAGCTACCTAAAATTAGAGAAGAGAAAAATAAAGGCAAGAACCATTCATCAATCGGATTTCCGCCAGTAGTGTAACTCAAAATAGAGTCAACCCCTAAAGAACTTCTTAAGTGAGAGCCTCCAAAACTTTCATATGACAAAATCATGCCAGTTAAAATAGTTAAGACGGCACTTATATAATACAACAGCGCAATAACTTTAACAAATCCCGGAACATTACTTGATTTAAATAAAGACCTTCTAGAACTATAATCTCTATTGGATATAGTCCTCACTTTATACTTTCCAACAGAACTTCTAACCTTTCCACCAGACCTCTTTTTCATTTACTACTAAATACTCAAACCTTTTTAAACTTAACTTTGTTGTCATTTTTAAGCCTCTATAGCTCAGTTGGTTAGAGTACAAGTTTCGTAAACTTGGGGTCCCGGGTTCGACTCCCGGTAGAGGCTTTAACCAACAAACACTGCAGTGTTTGTTGAAAGATAGTTTTAAATAAGTAAATTAAAAGGTATTTTATGGCTAGTCGAAGAATTAATGTCGGAAGTGTAGGGACTCTTCTATGCGCAGCAAGGCATGGCTTTCAATTTTCACAAAAACATGAAAGATACGTAAGAATCAGTGAAGAAGGAAGTTCTTTAACTTTTAGAGTAGAAGTTTGTCCGCCTGACCAAATGAGGACTTTTCTCGATGAATGGTGTAGGGGAGGAAGCGGAAGAAGCGGAAGAACATATTATTACCCCAGTTCAGAATCTGAAAGATCACAAATCTATTCTTCTATTCCAGCACCAGATGCAAAAGGATACCATTGGTTTATGATTGATGAACATGCAACTCAAATATCTGAAGTCAAAGCAACTCATTGCAGATAATAGAAAAGTAAAATAGCCTTACAAAAAACCATCTTTTTCTAATAAGTTAACAAGAATCTTCACACCTGGGGAAGTTTTTATTTTCCCATTCTTAATTTCATATTTATTCAAAAATCTAGCTTCTTTTATTTCATTATCCGGAGATATTTTCCCTATGTATTTTTTAATGAGATAGTATCCAAAATTACCTTTCTTTTTCGTGGCTCTGTTTTCGCCTTTATATGAGTAATAAAATTTGATTGAGCTAGCTTTTATGTTTAGTTCTTCTTTCAATTCTCTTTGTAAAGCTTCTTCGTTAGTTTCATTTTCTAAAGTCTTGCCACCAGGTGTCCAATAAAACTTTGAATTGTTTCCAGTAACTAATAATATTTTATTGTCTTTTAGTATTATGGCTCCAACTCTATCAAACAACATTACTCGATTAATTGGTTAACTGTTATATTCTTTTCTGATTTTAAAATATAATCAATTCAGTAATTTGTTCCAATATCTTTATTAATTCCTTAATTTTAAAACATATGTGAAAGAATTAATCATTTCTGAATTGAAAAAGAATCTTGATTTATCAGAAGAACAACTTTCTAATTTAATAGAAGTGCCCCCAACAAAGGATTTAGGAGACTATGCCTTTCCTTGTTTTCCTTTGGCAAAAACCCTAAAAAAATCACCAAATGAAATAGCTCTGGATTTAGCAAAAAAAATAAAATCAGATCACTTTGAGAGAGTAGAAGCTAGGGGGCCTTATGTGAATTTCTTCATAGACAGAAAAACTCTTGCTAAAGAAACCTTGGGAAAAATACTAAAGGAAAAACAAAATTACGGAAGGAAAAAGATAAATAAAAAAGTCCTGATAGAATTTCCTAGTCCAAATACAAATAAACCTTTACATATCGGACACGGAAGAAACATAATTCTAAGTCAGGCAATTTCAAATATCATGGAATACCAAGGCAATAAAGTAATCAAGGTAAATTTAAACAACGACCGAGGAATTCATATATGCAAGTCTATGCTAGCCTATAAAAAATTTGGAAAAAACTCAACTCCTCAAAAATCAAAAATAAAATCAGATCACTTTGTAGGGGACTTCTATGTAAAGTTTGCAGAAGAGTTGAAAAAAGATCCGGAACTTGAAAAAGAAGCTCAAGAATATTTGAAAAAATGGGAAAACAATGACAAAGAAATTGTTTCTTTGTGGAAAAAAATGAACTTCTGGGCTTTGTCAGGATTTAAACAAACCTATAAAAAATTAAATCTTAAGTTCAAGAAAGAATATTTGGAATCAGAAATTTATGAAAAAGGAAGGGAAATAATTTTAGAAGGTCTAAAAAAAGGAGTCTTTCAGAAAAAACAAGATGGTTCAATTTCAGTAAATTTGGAAAAAGAAGGCTTAGGAGAAAAGATCTTGTTAAGAGCAGATGGCACTTCAATATATATCACACAAGATCTCGCATTAGCATTTCAAAAACAAAAAGATTTTTCCCCAGACGAATCAATTGTAGTCACAGCCCAAGAACAGAATCACCATTTCAAAGTTCTTTTCAAAGTTCTTGAACTATTAAATTCGAAACTAAAAAATCAAAAGCATTACAGCTATGGGATGGTAAATCTTGAGTCAGGTAGAATGAAATCAAGAGAAGGAACCGTAGTGGACTTAGATGAGATAATAAAAGAATTGGAAGACCTTTCACTTGCAGAAATTGAAAAAAGATTTTCTAAACTCTCAAAAAAAGAAAAAAAAGAAAGAGCAGAGGCAATAGCACTTTCAGCCCTAAAATACTATTTTTTAAGAATAGATCATACAAAAGATATTACTTTTAAGCCAGAAGAGTCTATTTCATTTGAAGGAAACACCGGGTCTTACTTGCTCTACACATATGCGCGAGCACAAAGCGTCTTAAAGAAATCAGGGAAAAAAATTGAACTGAAAAATATCTCTTTTCTTAATGAAATAGAGAAATCAATAATCCTACAGCTTTCATTGTTTCCAGAAGTTGTTGAGGAAGCATACTTATCACTTTCTCCAAATATAATTTCAAATTATGCTTATTCTATATCTCAAAAATTCAATGAATTTTATCATTCAATACAAGTTATAGGCTCTGAAAATGAAAACTTAAGACTCGTAATGGTAAAAGCTTTCGCAATAGTCTTAAAGCAAAGTCTTCTCCTATTAGACATTAAGGTATTGGAAAAGATGTAAGCAAAGAACCAAAATCTTTTAAACGAGCCCTTTCTAACTGTTTCCCATGGACTTATACATTTTAATGCTATTGAACACTTTTTTTCTTATCTTAGTCCTAGTGTTTTTTTTCATAGTCTCTTCAAAAAATAATTTAGAGACAAAGATCGAAAAGGATAAAGTTTCTCACGATTTAAAAAAAATAAAGAGCCAGATCGAAGCTCCTTGAACAACAGCTTTAAATATACTTCATTTTTACTTTCTATGCGGGAAGGTCGGCGCGCTAGTCCTGCGCCATACGCAAATGGACTTTGGCGGACTCAAAGGAGTACGTGAGACTAGGTCTTAAGGATCTTTTGTCTAACTATGAGGTTTTGTCCTGTTCGACCGTATTCCTGTGAACCGGGTCAGGCCTTGATCGGAGCAGCCCTAATTAGGAAATATGGTGCTTGCAGGGTTGCGAAATCGAGAAAGGCAGAAGGTAATTCTTAATATCGACTCAAGCAAACTCCCCGCCCGCACTCGTAAACTATAAAAAGACAATTAACTATCATTGACTGCATGAACAAAAGAGGACAGTTTTTTTTAATAGCTGCTTTAGCCATAGTAGGAGTAATTATCGGTTTAACAACTGTATACAACAATATCAGTACAGTCAAAGAGGACTTTACAGTATACGATTTGTCTAATGAAATAAATTACGAATCTGCGCAAGTAATTGACAGCGGTCTTTTCAATAGTTTAGACAATTCAAAAATTGATGAAAATCTAAAGAATTTAACAGATTTTTACTCAAAATCTAATCCAGATCAAGAGTTTGTTGTTCTATTTGGAAATGAAAAGAAATTAAAAGTAGTCAATTATAAAAAAACACCGACTGGGAGCATAGGAGTTTCATTTGGGGGGAACGCTGTAGTTTTTAATTCTCAAGGTCTCGGCTCACATGAAGATGAGAGAGCTATAGAGCGATGTATGAAAAAAGAACAAACTAACTGTCAAAGTGACGTTAGACTAACACTAGCGGATGGTGTAGAATACAACTTCGAAATCAGACCAGGCCAATTCTTTTATGTAGTAATTAAGAAAGAGAAAGAAGAAGAAACCTTTGTAGCTGGGCCACAACTCTCTCCTTCCCAAGGAGAAGATAAATCTATAGTTTTAGATATTTCAAATTAAAATGAAATCTTTTTATAAATTGTCTAAGAAACAGGGAGTAAGTTTAATGGTCGGCTATGTGTTGCTTATTGTTATAGGCATTGTTTTAAGCGCGACAGTCTATTCCTTTCTTAAATTATATGTTCCCTCGGATAAAGCAGAATGTCCTGCTGACACGTCTTTAATAATAGATTCTGCATCTTGCTTTAACAATGGAAAAAATTTAAGCGTAGTGATTTCAAATAGAGGGTTTTTTAATGTCACGGCTTACTTTTTAAGAATCTCAGAAAAGGGCAAGCAGGTCGGAAAACAATTAAATAAAGATAAAGAAGTTTTCCCCTATCCTTTAGCTCCAGATAACAAATTTCTTTTTACTTATTCTTTAGAAGATGTGACTTCAGGATCAGAAGAGTATACTCTCGAGATACAGCCAGGCATTATTTCAAAACAAGTTTTAATTCCTTGTAAGAATTTGATTACCTCTCAAGATTTAAAATGCCCGCTCTTAGGAGGAAACGATCCTTCTTGTTTTGCAAATCCAGAAATTTGTGATAATTTAGATAATAATTGCAATTCCCAAACTGATGAAAATCTCGGATCAACAACTTGCGGAATTGGAGAATGTAGGAGAACTGTAAGTAACTGTATTAGCGGGGTTTCTCAGTCATGCTCTCCAGGGAATCAGTCAACAGAAATTTGTAACGATGGAAAAGATAATGATTGCGATAGTTTTACTGATGTTCAAGATTCTGATTGTTCTATACCTCTAAATTGTGCACAAGGGCACACAAATAATGGAGATGGGACTTGCACAGCCCTCTTGTCAGGCTCAAAGATAATAGACGATGGAACGATAAAATATTCTCTCATAGGTTATGAAAAAGAAAACACAAACCTATTAGAATTTTCAAGAAGTAATTCAGCAGCTTATACAAAAAGAAGTTATATTGAATGGAACATTTCAGAAATACCGGATAGCTTAGACTCAATCAGTTCTTTGGCTTTAGTTTATAGCTCTAATTCAGCATTCGTTTCTGGACATCCTGCGGAAATTAAAGCACTAATTTTAAATCGGGCAAGCGTGGCTATTCTGCCTGTAGAATTTCAAAATATTTTTACAGAGATCGAGTCCTCTTCAGTTTATGTTTCTTCTGGGACTTTTCCAACGCCAAGCAATAATCAAAAAGAATTTCTTATTTTTTTAATGGCTAAATCAGATTTCACTAATCAACTAATAAAAGACTGGTTTTCAATTGGAATTAAATCAGGTGGGGATAACTTTGGAGAATATCAGTATTCTATTTATTCAAAAGAAAGTCCACAGGCTAATCCAGTTCCATCTCTAGAAGTAAAATACACACCTGCTTCCGCTTTAGGTCCATCAAGTCCGGCATCTCTTAATTTTCAATTTTCAAACGACTACGTTTTAATCGGAAACAATTCAGATTTTTCAGATGTATGTTTAAACGGCTGTTCTTTTAGTGCATGGATAAATCCCGCACTTATAAATGGGGGGGAAACAATTATAGGCAGAAGCGACGTTTTCAGTGACAATTTTTTCAGGTTAAGTTTGTTGGCTATCAATGGAAATAACCCTCAATCAACTATCTCTCTTACATCGGACGGTGTTCAAGGATGTACATACACTTCTCCAGCCAATTCAATTTATTTTAATAAATTTCAACAATTTGTAGGAGTTTATAATAAGACGCATGTTTCAATTTATATTAATGGCGCTTTGAAGGGTAGCACTCAATGTCCATTCTCTAATCTTGATGTCTCTGCTTGGCAAAGATCCGAGAAAACTTATATAGGCAACAGGGAATCTGGGGGGAACCCTGCTTTTGGATTCAAAGGAAATATAGATGAAGTCAGAATATACAATAGGGCTTTAAGTTCTAACGAGTTATTAGAAATTAACAACTCAGGAAGAAGAGCTAATTCATCTCTAGCCTCAAATGGTTTATACGCCTGGTATCGTTTTGACAAAGGCCAGGGGAGTTGGGAACCAGATTACACCTTACAAGGCAAAAACGGATTAATTTCAGGGGCTACTTGGTCTTCAACCTAATTCAATAATCTTTATATAATTCTTAAATGCTTGACTTTTTATGAAATTTGCTCATATGGGTGATTGCCATCTTGGCGGTTGGAGGCAACAAGAGTTGAAAGAATTAAACATGCAAAGCTTTAGCAAAGCTGTAGAAATATGTATAAATGAAAAAGTAGAGTTCATTTTGATTGCTGGAGATTTATTTGACTCAGCTTATCCTCCAATGGATTCTCTGAAACATGCTTTTGAAGAATTCAGAAAAATAAAAGAAGCAAATATTCCTGTTTTTATCATAGCCGGAAGTCACGATTATTCAGTTTCAGGAAACACCTTTTTAGAAGTTTTAGAAAAAGCAGGCTTCTGTAAAAATGTGGTAAAATTCGAAGACAGACTAGGCGAGATAATTTTAGAGCCTACCATTTACAAGAATTTTGCTATATATGGTTACCCTGGAAAAAAATCAGGTCTAGAAGTTCCAGAAATAAGGAGATTAAAACTACAAGATTCTCCAGGTCTTTTCAAAATATTGATGCTTCATACAACAATAAGGGACGCAATAGGTAGTTTACCGATAGATGCTGTGAATGAGAAATTTCTTCCCAAAGTAGATTATTTAGCGCTCGCCCATTTGCACATAAAATACCAAAGAGATAACAGAGTTTACTCAGGTCCTACTTTTCCAAATAGCATTTCAGAATTAGAAGAGTTAAAAGGAGGATCCCTTTATATTTTCAATAATGGCTCTATAAAAAGACAAGAAATAAAAACGAAAGAGATTTTATCTGCGCAATTTGAAATAAATAATTCTTTAAATGTAACTGACTCAATAATTTCATATTTTAATAGTCTTGAAGTAAAAGACAAGATAATAATTCTTAGACTTTCAGGTCTGCTGGAAATAGGTAAAACTTCAGACATCGACTTTCAAAAGATAGAAGCAAATTTAAGACAAAAAGGAGCCTTTTCTTTTCTAAAAAGTACTTCTCTTCTTTCTGTTCTAGAATCAGAAAACACAGAAGAATTTTCAAATCAAGATAATCTAGAAGAAAACATAATTTCTAAATTCCTTGAAAAGAATTCCAGCAAATATAACTCTTTAATACCTGACTTAATAAAATCTCTCCAGGTGTCAAAATTAGAAGACGAAGCTTCTTCAAGTTTTGAATCAAGACTATTTTCAGAGGTTAAAAAAATAATCAATTATGATACTTAAAAAATTAAAAATATTTAATATAAGATCTTACAAAAATTTAGACCTTGATTTTCCCCAAGGGTCCATTCTTCTTAGTGGAGACATTGGATCTGGAAAAACTTCTATCTTGCTGGCTATAGAATATGCGTTGTTCGGTCTACAACCAGGTCAGAAAGGGTTTCTTCTATTGCGTAATAAAGAAAATTTGGCTGAAGTTTCGCTTGAGATAGAAATAGATGGAAAAGAAATAATAATAGAAAGAAAGCTTAAGAGGACTCTTAAAGGGGTAAGCAATGAATATGCTTCAATAACAATAGCTGGGAAAAAAGAGGAGTCTTCAGTAACTGAAATAAAATCTAAAATAGTTGAACTAATGGGCTATCCAGCAGAATTTGTAAAAAGAAATAACTTACTGTATAGATATACAGTGTATACTCCTCAAGAACAAATGAAACAGATAATCTTAGAAGACTCAGAAAGCCGTTTAAACATCTTAAGACATATTTTCAGCATAGATAAATATCGAAACATAAAAGAAAATACTTCTCTATTAATTTCAAATTTAAAGATGGAATCCAAAATTTTGCAAGGAGAAATAAAGTACATTGATGAAGACAAAAGATTTATAGATTTAAAAAAGGATGAACTAAAAAAAGCAGAAGCAATTTTAGGTATAAAAATTCAAGATTTAAAGGAAAAGAAAACAAAAAGAGGATCTGTGGAAAAAGAACTCTCAGAATTAGTTAACAAAATAGCAGAAAAAACAACATATGAACAAGAAATAGAAAAATCAAAAATCCTTCTTGGAACAAAAAGAGAGAATCTAAGAAATACTATTTTAGACTGCCAAGAAATAGAGAATTATCTAAAGAATATAAATAAGACTTTCAAAGAGGAAGACTATGAATCTCTTAAAATTAACCTAACAAATTTAAAGACAAAGAAAGACACTTTAGAATCAAAAAATTTGCTGTTTAAAAGTAATCTTTCTGTTTTAGAAAGAGAAGTGGACTCTCTTTTGTCTAGAAGAGATGCACTTTTCAAACTGGAGATATGTCCAGTCTGTTTGCAAGGTGTGCCAGAATCCCATAAACACAACATTTCAAATGACTCGGAAAACAAAGTGAATCAAAACAAAGAAAAAATAAGAGATCTAAAAAATCAAATATCACTTTTAGAGGAAGAAAAATCAACTATAAAAAATCAAATATCACTTTTAGAGGAAGAGAAGTCAACTCTAGAGCTGCTAAGGGCTGAGCAAGCAAATTTAGAAAAATCAAGGTCGAAGCTAAAAGTTCTAGAAAGACAAAAGATTTTAACAGATCAAGATATAAATTTGATTTTTAAACACATAGACAGCTTAAAAGAAAAGATTTTAGAATTTAGTGTTTTTGACTCACAGTTCAAGGTAAAAGGAGGATTTCTGAAAGAGGTCATACAAGAAGAAAAAAACATAGAAATATCGATAGCGGAATTAAAAAAAGAGATAGAAATAGGTGAAAAAGAAGTATCAAAAATCTTAGAATTAATAGAAAAGAAAGAAAACTCTAGAAAAAAATTAAACTTTATTTTAGAAATGGTAGAATGGTTGTCTACACAGTTTCTCAATCTAATTGATTTCACGGAAAGAAATATGTTATTTCATATTAGAACAGGTTTTTCAAGAACTTTCAGAGAATGGTTTTCAATATTAGCCGCAGACTCTTTTTTAGACTCAAAAATTGATGACACTTTCACGCCAATTATAATTCAGCGTGAAACCGAAATGGATTACGAATCTTTATCAGGAGGAGAGAGAACAGCAGTCGCTCTTGCTTACCGTTTGGCTCTTAATCAAACAGTAAACAGTACAATGAACAATCTAAAAACTGGAGGGCTGATAATTTTAGACGAGCCAACAGATGGATTTTCAGAGTCACAAATAACACGTTTCAGAGACATCCTTGAAAACTTAAAAGCTAAACAGTTAATAATAGTCAGTCACGAGCAAAAGATAGAAGGTTTTGTAGATAATCTAATAAAAATTTCAAAAAAAAATGGCCTTTCAGAGGCAGAAACTCTAAAACAAAAAGCTTAAATACCTATCTCCTTTAACTAATCAAAGTGGGTCTATTTTTATATGGAAACAGAAATTTCTAAGAATATATTAAAGTCTGGAACAAGCATAGTGGGATTCGTTTGCAGAGATGGTATAGTCATGGCTGGAGATAGAAGAGCAACCGCAGGAGGCATAATAATGTCTAAAAAAACTGCTAAAGTAGTCCAAATTAATGATTATCTTTTAGTATCCGGAACAGGGACTTCTTCAGATATAGATTTCGATCAAAAAATACTCGCTGCTGAGTTAAGATTGAAAGAATTGAGAACGAAGTCACGACCAACTGTTAAAGAAGCAGCAAATTTAGTTGGCATGTCTATTTACAATAGTATAAGAACACCTTCAATGGTTCCGCATATAGTTGGTTTGTTGGTCGGAGGAATAAATCCAGATAACACTTACGAACTTTATACGATAGAGCCTGCTGGAGGAGTATACAAAGTAGAGGACTACGACGCTAACTTTTCTTCAGGTATGCCTTATATATTGGGTTTGCTTGAAAAGATGTATCGTAAAGATCTTTCTGTTAAAGAAGGTATAGAAATTGCTAGGGATTGTATAAGATCTGGAATAGAGAGAGATTCTGGGTCTGGAAACGGCATAGATGTTTTCACAATAACGAAAGAAGGTATAAAACATGCAGTTTCTGAACAGATTATACATCAGTACAAATAAATTCAATTAAGTCTAATTTAGAATGCCAGATATCTTAAAAACAATAAAGGAAGAATTGCCAAGTGTAATCAGCGATGCAGTTTTTGAAGGTGCAAATATAGTTCTTTATACAGAAGATAAGGAGTTTTTTAAAAATAGCGAAGAACACATAAAAAAAGTAGTTCTTAAAATTAAAAAAAGAGTAGAATTACGCGCAGAAAAAACTATCCTTGCTTCTGAAAGCGATACAGAAAAAACTATTAGAGGTTTAGTACCTGAAGACTCTGAGATCACAAACGTTATTTTTGATGTTCAGAGAAGCATAGTAGTAATAGAAGCGAAAAGACCTGGATTGGTAATAGGCAAACAAGGGTCTATATTATCAAACATAAAAAAATCAACGTTTTGGTCTCCTACCATCCAAAGGAGCCCTGCAATACCTTCTAAAATAACAGAAAAAATAAGGTCTGTTTTATATGCCAACAACAATTACAGACGAAAATTTCTTAATGACATCGGCAAAAAAATATACAATGATTGGAATCCTGAAAAGAAAGATATGTGGGTAAGGCTCACCTTTCTAGGAGGAAGTTCGCAAGTAGGTCGTTCCTGCCTTCTTCTACATACTCCTTTTTCTAAAGTCTTACTAGACTGTGGAATAAACGCTGCAATTTCTGAAGGCCCAGAAAAATTCCCATATCTAAACGTTGGAGAAATAGGAGATATTAATTCTTTGGATGCAATTATTCTTTCTCATGCACATCTTGATCATTGTGGTTTGGTTCCTTATTTGTATAGGATGGGATACCGAGGCCCAATCTATTTAACTGCTCCGACAAGAGATATTTCGGCTTTATTACAGTTAGATCTAATGGGTGTAGCTTATAAAAAAGCAGAGTTTCCACTCTATAAAACGGAAGACATTAAAGAGATGGTTAAGCACTCAATCTCTTTAGAATATAACGAGGTAAATGATATTACTCCAGACATAAGAATTACTTTTTATAACGCTGGCCATGTTCTGGGTTCTGCCCAGGTCCACATAAATATAGGAAACGGATTGCATAATTTTGTCTATAGTGCAGATACAAAATACGCAAAAACTCGTCTCTTAGATGCAGCAGTTAATCGTTTTCCTAGAGTAGAAACTATACAGATAGAATCTACATATGGTGGCAAAGAAGATATTTTACCTCCAAAAAAAGAAATAGAAGATAAATTCATAGAGCTTGTAAAAGAAACAATAGAGAAAAAAGGAAAGGTTCTTCTTCCTGAGCTTGGTTTAGGTCACGCACAGGAAACAATGTTAAGAGTTGAGGAAGCAATTCGTACAGGAGTTCTTCCTAAAATACCAGTATACATAGACGGAATGATTTGGGACATAAATGCAATACACACTGCTTATCCAGATTTTTTGAGCGCTAATGTTAGAAATCAAATATTTCAAGACAATAACCCCTTTATTTCAGATATCTTTAAGAGAGTAGGAAGCAATATAGAAAGGAAAGAGGTAATAGAAGGAGGGCCCTGCATTATTATTGCAACTTCAGGTATGCTTGTCGGAGGAGCATCAGTAGAGTACTTTAAGCAAATGGCAGATAATCCAAATAATTTAATAGCCTTTGGTTGTTTCCAAGCAATAGGCTCTTTAGGAAGACAAGTAAAAGATGGAGCTAGGGAAGTGCACCTTGGAGGAGACTATGGAAATGAAAAAGTAAGCGTAAATCTCAGAGTGGAAACACTATACGGTCTATCGGCACATTCAGGAAGGAATGAGTTGTTACAGTATATCAATCGTTTGACTCCTAAACCTAAAAAAATAATAATTAACCACGGTGAGCCTTCGAAATCGATGGACCTCGCTTCTACTATCTACCGTGCAAAAAAAATCGAAACTATTGTTCCAAAGAATCTTGAAACAATTAGATTGAAATAAAGATCTCAATCACAGCGAGTGTGGTGTATTTTTAAGTCTCAAACCGAGACTGATCACAACAAGCTGAGAGGTATTAACACAGTTCGAGCAATAAAAACAATTAAAAGCGTCACCTCATTAATACAAAAATGAAACACACTTTAAAGATTACTCTTATTCTTTTAACTCTTTTTTTATCTACTCAACTAATAGGGCTTTTAGTTATAAATCAATATTCTCCTCAAGTAAAAGAAGTGCAAAATTTAAATGGCACTTTTATAAACAAGACGACTTATAATCTCCCTTACTCTCTTGACCCGCCAGAAAATACTTCCCCCGAAAGTTCTCTAATATCTATAATTTTTGCATTAATCTTTGCAGTTTTTTTAATGCTATTTTTAATAAAATTCAAAGTAGAACATATTCTCAGAACATGGTTCTTTATAGTAATTGTGTTATCAATTGCTATAACTCTCAACTCTTTTATGTTAGGTCTTCAATATTCTCAAATAATCGCTTTAATTTTAGCTTTTCCTTTAGCCTTCTTGAAAGTTTTCAAAAGAAACATTATCGTCCACAATCTCACGGAGCTAATCATTTATCCTGGAATAGCCTCAATTTTTGTTCCAATTTTAACTATCTGGTCAGTAATTCTTCTCCTAATTTTCATATCAATTTATGATATGTATGCTGTCTGGCACGCAGGTTTCATGCAAAAAATGGCAAAGTACCAAATACAAAAGCTAAGAATCTTTTCAGGATTTTTTATTCCTTATTTAGGAAAAAAAGAGAAAGAGCTTTACAGTCAGTCAAAAAGATCCAATTCAAAAAAATCAAATAAAAAAGTAAAATTAAGTGTCGCTATTTTAGGGGGAGGAGATGTAGTCTTTCCAATAATCTTGGCAGGAGTTGTTTTTAATAACTTAGGCTTTTTCCCAGCTATTTTAATTTCATTAGGAGCAACTCTAGCTTTAGGATTTTTATTCTACATGTCTAAAAAAGGAAAGTTTTATCCCGCAATGCCTTTTATAACTATAGGTTGTTTACTTGCGCTAGGAATCGCAAGTTTAATTAATTAGACCAGGCATTGCTTGAAAAGGTATTCTTAAGGGTTATCTAACTGATCATCTTTTTGTTATGACTACTAAATGACTAATTAACCGAAAGATTTAAATACTGCTCAATTGTCGCTCCTTTATGATGATAAAGCAGGATCTAGTGAAGAGAATAAAGGAATATTTTAGCCTTAATATTTATGAAACCAAAGTTTGGATAGCTTTACTCTCTAAGGGTATAGCCTCTGCAGGGGAGATAGCTGTAATTTCAGGCGTTCCAAGGTCAAGAACGTATGATGTTTTAGAATCTTTAGAGAAAAGAGGTTTTGCAATAGTAAAAATAGGAAAACCTGTTAAATACATAGCTGTTAAACCAACAGAAGTTTTAGAAAAAATAAAGTCTTCAACGCTTCAGGATGCACAAGATAAAGTAAAGAGCCTTTCGAAATTAAAGGAAACAAGCGAATACGAAGAATTGGAAAAATTGCATAAAACAGGAATATCTCCAATTAAAACACTAGACATAACAGGCTCGCTAAAAGGCAGATCCAATATAATCTCTAGATTAAGAGAATTGATTCAAAATACAAAAAAAGAACTTATTATTTCAACATCTGCTTTAGACTTTGAAGACAAAAGTAGAGTTCTATTACCTGCGATACAGCAAGCTGCTAGAAATAATGTAAAAGTAAAAATGGCTATTTTTGGAAATTCAGACAAGCTAAAAAAGATAAATATTAAATCAAATCTCAAGATAATTCCAAGCACTTCAAATGCTAGGCTATTCATTTCAGATAGGAAAGAAATTTTATTTATGATCACTCCAGAAAACTCAGATGAAGATTTAGCTGTTTGGCTGAATTCTCCATTTTTTGCACAAGCGCTATCAGAACTTGTCGAATCAGATTCAGGCAAAAAAAGCGATCTAATATTGTCTATTTAATTAACTTTAAAACAGTTATGCCCATTTCTTTTAATTTTTTAGACTCTTTTTTATTTAGTTTGTTGACGAAATCTTCAAGGGAGAAATCTATTGTTATTTTAGCATATAATGATTTATTTTTTTCAAAAACTTCCTTATTTTTTAATTTAAAAGACCGAACTTCAGATTTCAAGCTTATAGGGGGACCAGCTTTTATGACACTTTTTTTGCTTTTAGCTACAATGAAAAAATTAGATGCTTTTCCTTTATTGTAAGAAAAGTCTCTTTCTAGTATTGTAAAAAATTTAGATATCGCGCTTTCAAGAAATCGCGAAAATTTTTTCATTTTAGTTCCAGCAATATCTCCTTCTTGTCTATCTGTTTCAATTATAATATTCAAAAATTCAGCATTTTTCTTTTTAGCAATTTTTAAAAAATAATCTTTAGAATTCTTTTTTTCCATAAAAAATTTGTCAGATGGTTCATCAAGGAAGTCTTTTGCTGATCTTTGAAATCTTTTAAAAGACTCAACATTTAAAGCTGCAAGAACGTTTCTCTCTTTAAATGTAGGATCTACAAGGACTATTGGGCTGTTTAGTCGGCTTTCATTCATATCAAATAGCACATCTTCTTTATTTTTATAATATTTTTTCAAATCGATTATTATTTTCTCATCAGCTTTTGACAACTCTCTAAGCATTTTTAAAAAAGACTTATAGTATATCACCAGGCATTCTATAGCATATCCAGAAAAGCCATTAATGTATGATTCTGCACCGTAAACTCCTTGAGCAGTGCAAAAATATTTTGCCAGCCTAACATCTTTTTCATTTTTTTCTTCCAAATTTTTTCTTACATAGTTGACATGGAAATAACTCAGATCAGTCACATTCCTAGCTTCTTTAGGCTTGTTTATCTTTGTTACAGGAATCACTTCAAAAACTGTCTTTTCATTTATGTTTATTCTAAAATAATCTCTACTCCCATGAACTTTTTGCAAACTGCGCAGATATTTCTCAGGGAGAATTTTTAAAATCTTTTCTAGCTCTTCTGATAGCAGTTCATATTTCCAGTCAAATCTTACAAATATGTCCACATCATATTTATCAGATTTTGTCAATGTGCCCTTAGCAAAACTACCTCCAACAAAAACTTCAGCCTCAATACCTTTTTTCGCGACACACTCTTTCAAATGTTCAACAAAAACTTTTGCTTCTTTTTTTATATATTCTAAATCTTCTTTAGATGGAGAAAAATCTGCCATCTTCAAAACACTACTTGCATTCATTAAATAAAGTAGGAATATTTCTTTTTAAATTCATTTATTGCTCGAACTGTGTTAATACCTCTCAGCTTGTTGTGATCAGTGTCAGTTTGAGGCTTAAAAATACTCACAGCTTGTAGTGATTGGGATTTTTATTATATATAATAATTAAAATCATTCAAAAATTAAATTTCTGTATAAGTTAAAAAGTTTTTTTGGTTTTCGTGTTTAAGTCTATAATGTACTTGCCATCTTCAAGCTTATAGACTCTAGGTTTATCTATGGAAAATAAATTTCCTAAATCAACAAGGTATTTTCCAGATTTTACAACTTTAATACTCTCAAAGTCAAGGAATATAGGGTCTTCATCATTTTCAAAACCTGCTATTTCTCTTATATCTTCTTCTATTTGTTTCTTTTCAACAGTGCTTAATTCCAATTCCTCTTTTTCTGTTTCATCCATTTTTTTCAGTTGGTCCTCTTTTATATAAAAGAAAAATTTCCTTTTACACTCAGAGCATCCGCTCAAAACTTCTTTAGAACCTTCCAAATATACTTTAGAACAATTAACACACTTATAAGGCATGAGAGATCAAAAATAAACTAATTAATAAATATTTAGTTTGTAGAGTCAACTAAGCATAAGCTCTATTTTTCTCGGGTCTCTCTTAATTTCTTTAATAACACTAGCAGGCCCTATAACTGTAAGGCTGCTATTATCTCCCACAAGTTTTTTAGCTATCCCATGCTTCATTTTTATAAACACACTCTCATTTTTCAGTTGAGGCTCAATAACTGCTAGTTCTATACCTGTAAATCCTTTAACATGATCAACAAGAGCCATAGTATCTTCTATCAATCTAGCTTCTTCCTCAGGTCTTAATCGTCCATGTAAAATAACTATTTTATTATTAAGAACAAGGTTAAGAATTTTTCTAACTCTTTCAGATATAGTCATGCTTTTAACTTCTGAGAAGGGCATGACGTGTAGACTTAACCCTTTCAATTTTTTCAACTCTTTTTTATCCATTTTCATCATTTTAAATTTTCTTTGAAAGCTTAAACAAACATTCATAAAACTCATCCATATTTAATCTTTCTTTGGCGGAAACTCCTATTACTTCATAATCAGGAAACGCTGATTCTATCTTTTTAATCTCCGCTTTTTTTAAATCTATTTTATTAGCGACTATAAGCACAGGGATTTTCCTAGCAACTAAATTACCTATGATGGTGATATTAACTTGAGAATAAGGATTTTGAGTAGAGTCAAGCACAACTATTACCGCATCCAAACCATCAAGCCATTGTATTGCTTCTATTATGCCTTGAGTGGCCTCTTTTGCTCTTTTCTTAGCATTACCCTTAGTCAACCCGAATTTTAAAAAGTCTTCATAGTCTATTTTAGTGGCAATCCCAGGTGTGTCTATAAGCTTAAAGACAAGACTTTTGCCCTTATAGTCTATTTTAACTTGTTCTTTCATCTGAACCTTTCTTGTCTCATGAGGGACATTACTCACAGAGCCTATCTCTTCACCAGTCCAGTCTAAGCAAATGTTATTTGCAAGAGTTGTTTTTCCAGCATTTGGAGGGCCGTAGAAGCCTATCTTTAGACTTTCTCTTCTTCCAAATATCTTAAACAATACTCTCTTTGAAAAGTTCTTAAGTATCTTTAACATCTTTACCTTATATAGTTGCTTTTAATAAATCTTATGTCTACAGGCTGACCTTGCTTCTTTTGTATTTCTTTTCTTACTTTTCTATTTTCAAGGAACTTAAATACTGGAATTTCCCACATTCCAGTGCGCTTTCCATCCATTTTTTTGAAACCATAAACTATCTGTTCTTTCTTCCATTTTTTCTCCAAAAGTTTTTCTCTTGTTGTTCTGTCCTCAAGATACGCCTTTCTAGCATTATATATAAAGTTTATTAAGTTATACAAATCATCAGGATTTTTAAACAAGCTTTTTTCATAATGTCTTTTATACCATGATTGAAGTATTAAATAAATAACTAAGAAGCCTAATAATAAAAAAGAAGTCCATCCCAAAAAGAACCTCCATCTAAAATTTCCTTGTTCATCAAAAAGGTTGCTGGCGAAAGGTTTTCCTACAGCTCCCAATTTATCTAAAACTGGGGATACATAAATAGGTAAATTTTCAACAAGAGGTGCATTACCCAATATTAAAAATTCTATTTCTTTTATATCTTCACTTCCACTCAAAGGGAGATAAGTTGCCGAACCTTGTCCAACACTTTCAGCTCCATAATCAGACTTCCATTTTATAGATTCGAATGGATATTGGATTATAAGGTAATCTTCATCGCTAGATTGTTCCTTTTTTTCTATTTCTACTTTATAACTCTTTAAAAGATTTTTCTGTCCAAGTTCAGAAAAAGAAGAAACAGTTTTGAAGTTCACCTCTAAATTGTAAAATTTATCATTCCAGTTTATAATTCCTAATTTGATCTCTGATTTATCACTAATTTCTTCCAAATTTGCACCAGAAATTTCAACCATGTACTTTGGATCAATATTATTAAAACTTATTTCTCCAGGTAAACTGCCTTCTTCGGATATAGAAATAGAATATGGAGGGTCAATGTTCAGTAATTCATCAAGAATTTTTTCATAGTCCTCTGACTTAGCATTAATGCCTAATAAACTAAACCTATCTTTTTGTTTTTTTAAATTCACCTCATCTTCCTCGATCTTAGTTTCTTTTTTAATTTCATTAGCTATCCAGATATCAAGTTGATTTATCTCTTCTTTTGAATTTTTTATTCCAGCTTCATAATTCGCGATTTTTACTTGCACAGATTTCTTCGGGTCTCCAACAAATATTTTAAATTTTTTTGTAGAGCTCTCCCCTCCAGATTTCTTTATAGTAACTTCAACAACATATTCTCCTTCTTTAGAATATGTATGTTCAGCACCAGCAGCATTAGAATTTATTATCTGGCTTCCATCTCCAAAATTCCAAGTAGAAGATACTATTCCCTCTGATCCGAAAGCCTTAAAGGAAGTTTTTTGTTTTATCAAAGGTCTTCTTGGTTCTATACTAAAGTTAAAACCCACTATCACATTTATACTCTCTTCAAGAATTTCATCTTTTCCTAAACTTAATTCAAATTTATAGGTGCCATTTGCTTTAGGCACAGGTATTTGAAATTTATCTAAATCTATTTGAGTATAGTTTAAACTAATAGCGAAATCCTTAGGATTTAAAAAATATATTTTCTTATTTTCAACGGTTGCTCCAAGATCATCATATCTAACATGCGCATTCTTTAATATTGCTGAATTTCCAGAACCTCCCCAAAAAACAACAGGCAAGATACAGTCCTTTTCACATTGATTATTATAAGTCTTATTTAGGTAATCATTTACTAAGTTTATGAGGTCTCGGCCATTTAGATTTTTATAAAACTCCTTGTCTACAACTATGTTCTTCAAACCTGCGTATTCCGTAGGTCTTGCATATATTTCAAAATCTTGCAAAAATTTCAATCCAGAAGAAGAGTCAAGTGTTCCTCCACACACCTTCCCACCAACCTCTCTTCTTATCTTGTAGTTATCTTCTGCCTTAGTAGAGACGCAAACATAATATTCTCTCTTTTCTACTATCGGCTTATCTACTATACAACTTACCTTCCCTCCAGCTGGTGTACTTTCACATTTTTTAATAAAAGTTCCATTCGTGTAAAACAACCTTATTTCAATTAAGTCTCCAGAGCCTGAAATCTTGGCGCCTAATTCATATGCAGGTGCAGGTTCTAAAGTAATATTTTCACAGTAATATTCAGGGGTTTTTTTCAATAACACTTCAGCAGTGTTTTCAGAAGGATCAAAACAGCCATAATTTTCTGCTTTTGTTTGACAAACCAAACCAGATCCTAGAGTATTATAAAAATCAGTAGAATTATCATTTAATATATCCAAATACAACTGATTTTGGCAACTTTCTTTATTATCTCCTTCAATCTCAAATTTTAAATCAGTCACCTTTACGTTCTTTCCAGTTATCTTAAAACCATATATCTTTTTAGAATTCTCAATACTCAAAACTGGAGTTTCAGAACCTTCATCTCCCTCATTTATTTTATAATCTTTTTTGCAATTATAAGGGTTGCAAAAAAAATCTTTTCCTTCGATTTTTCCACTTCTTTTTAATACTTCATAAAGAGAGGTTTCACTACCAAGGCTATTTTTTACAACAGGGTTTATTTCATCAGTCAAGCTAATATTCACCTTCCCTCTTATAAAATCTCCCTCTATATAGTTTTTTTCAATGTTTGAAGAATTTTTATTTATTTGATAAGCTGCTTCAACATTATAAAAAGCAAAAATTCCAAGAAGAATTACAAAAATATATATCCTTTGCCTCTTTATACTCATGATCTTTAAACTCAGAACGTATTTATAAAACTTTCAGATTTTAGTTTTTCTTCTTTTTGACTAGAGTTTTCTCTTTTTTCCTATTAACATAAAACAAGTAAGTTATTACAATCAGAAGACCGCTTAAAATAAAGCTCGCAGTTCCAAAAAAAGGAAGCTGTACAGCCCTAGGGCATTGAATAGTTTTTTCACAAGAGTTTCCAGGACCACAACCAGCATTACATTGTTGATCTACTTCACCACTCAACTTAACAGAGGTTATGTTTATTGTCTTATATCCTTGCTCATTACAAGTTCCTTCACTTAAGTATTGTATTTTACAAGTCAAACCACTTACAGAATCATAAAGAAAAGTACAATTATTATTCACCCATTCACATCTATTATTAACTGTTCCAACAGGGTCTATTCCATTTGCAGTAGGTTCATTGGCTCCAGAAGCACAATTAAAATTGCACAAATCTTTTTTTTCATCGCTAGTCAAATCAATTATTTTATTATAATCCAAACATGATCCCACTAAAGTGTTTCCCTGACCCGTTTGACTAGGGTAACTTGGCAATGGGTTGTTTACACAAACGTCAGAACTAGGACAGACCAAATCTCCATTAGAGCAATCTTCATCTATACTATTGCCACATATTTCAGTTGCTCCAGGATGTATTGTATTATTTGAATCGTTGCAATCAATTCCAGGAGAACAATTACTACCATAACCATCTCCATCAGAATCTGTGCACGTCGGTCCGCCTCCCTGTGTTATGCAAGCTCCACCGCTACACGTCTGTCCACCAGTACAACTAGTTACAGCGCTCCAATCCAAGCAACTATCTCCATCACCATTTTCTCCACAAGTCTGATATCCATTTCCAGAACATTGTAAAGCGCCAGAAAAAGTACATTCATTACTGCAAGTAGAACTACAAACTCCACCACTACAAGTCTGTCCACCACTACAGCTCGTTACAGTACTCCATTCTAAACAACTATCTGCATCATTTTGCCCGCAAGTTTGGTATCCATTTCCGGAACATTGTCTTGCCCCGTTTACTGTGCAAGTATCCGACCCACTCATACAACTAAGCACACATTGACCATTAGTGCAAACAAAGCCAGTCCCACAAGAGTTTCCACTGCACACGCACTTAGCACTATCAGTCACCGCGTCATCCTCCATACAGTTAGGAGTTGTGCCAGTGCAATCTTGAAATGGAGTTATAGCTCGATTATTACAAGAGTCAACTTGATAAACATCATTATTGAAACAATCTTTTCCACTCAAAGGACATATATTAGTACCGACGCATTGTCCCTCTCCCGATATAACAGCATTTCTACATTGCGTTCCAGAATCGCAGACAAAAGTACTAGCCCATAAGCCTGGTTGAAAGCTCGAGTCGCAATATGCTTCTTGAACATGAGTCAAGTCTGTGCATAAGTCGTGAACTACATTAGACCCTCTAGAAGCACTTCCTGCAGTGTTCTTGTTAGCATTTATAGGATTCCCTCCAGCAGGCTTATCGCTATCAACACATAAGGGATAAAGAGAAAAAGTAAGAGTAGAGCTATGGGCGTAATTTTCAATGTTTTCGGAGTTATATAAATATGTAGAATATCCAGTCGCACTAATTTTCAAAGTCATTGCACCAGAATTTTGATTTCCCCAATTCTTATCCAAAGCAGCAGATATAAATGATCCACTAGAAGGAGTGTTAAATGTCTGAAGCAAAATATCCGTGTCCTTGAGAAAATACTCTATTTTAGCGTTACCAATACCTGCTCCAGTCAACCCATTATTGACAACAAAAGACAATATGACTGATCTAGGTGGAGTAGTGCAAACAGCCCGATGAGATTTTGTACTTGTAAAAGTTCTTAAATCGGTAGAACAAGTAACACCGCTAGCATCAATCCAAACACCCATACTTTGAAATATTTCAATCTTAGTACAAGACATTATAGGCTGTCCACCACTACCAAATACACACGCTTCATGACCTGCTCTAGCATTAAGGTTAGGCGTTGGAGGAACACCCATGTTAGCTGTGTAAGCCAAAACATCGGAACCAAAAATAACTAAAATAAAGAAGGAAACGTATACAAAACAGGCCACCTTCTTCATACTCCTGTCAATTAATATAACTTTATAAATATTTTCAGATTTGAGTCTACACCCTCCACAAGAATAACTTTATTTTTCTTGGGGCAAAATTCTCAGAATCAAGAACGGAACTTATAACTCTTTCTTCAGCGTATATATTTCCCGCAGAATCTATTACTTCTTCTGGAAAGGGTTGGAGGGCGCAAACTTGTTCAAGGTCACAAATTGAAATCGCAAATTTCAAACCAGGATTTTTTATTCTATCTTCCAGAAAAATATTTATTTCTCCTCTTGCCAAATTTTCATCGCTAAGAATCATTTTTCTTAAACTCATATTTTGAGCGATTTCTTCAACTAGAGGATGTAAGATTTCACCAAGATCTTTTTGTTCCACAATTTTTCTTTGCGATAAAATGAAAACTAAAGTTCCAAGAACTATTAAAATAGCTATAACTGCTTCAAATATTCTTATAACTCCCTCTTTCCTCACCATACTTTCAGGTTCAATTCAGCGAAGCTTGTTGATCCATCCTCCCTAATCACTTCAACTCTTTTAGAATCAGAAAAAACTTCAAATCCGGTAGGTATCTCTTTTTCAACTTCTATTTTAGAATCTTCAAAAATAAGGGCGAAACTAAAGTCTGCCCTCTTAGGCATGTTAAGTCTATCTTTCAAACCATCATAATCTAAATCATAGCTTTCTTTCAAGTTTTTGAATCTTTTTTCAGAGGTAACTTTTTTCGAAACAGAAGAAGCAACAGCATAATAGATACTTTCGGAATTAGGTGGATTTACCTCATCTTCAACAAAATCTTCACTAAGTTTTAGATAAATAAATTCAACATTATTCCAGTTTGATTGAAAAGGAGAGATATAAAAAAAGTCTCCCGATCTCTTAGAGTTAAATTTTAGTCCATTTATATCTTCTACTCTGGGCTTTAAGTTTAAGTCTATCTCTGGCAGGTTGACAAATATTGCTCCAGCGTAATTTTGTCCATTTTCATTCAAAATCTTAGTGCTGTTTATTTTCAAAGAAAAAGTTCTAATTTGAAGAGTAGTATTCTTTTCTACTTCATTAAATAAATAGGTCAATGAAACATCTACAAGTCTATCTGTGTTTGAGGGGTTAAAAAAATACAAAGCAAAACCTATAGCACTAAAAAATAGGATAAAAGACAAAATAAACTCTATGTGTCCAATCCCCTTTTTCATATACTTAAATGTTATGATATATTTATATAAGTTCTTACTAAATATTTTGATGGTTTTAGAATACAATCAAATAGTAAAAAAGATAAAAGATAAAAGAGAACTTGCAGGCTTGTCGGATCTAATTGTTAAAAATGTTTTAGAAGACTACGAAAAAAAGTATAAAATAAGTCTTATTAGTCTAAAAGAAAAAGAACTTAAATTGGCTATAAAAGAAATAAGAGCATCTTTAAGAAATTACACGGGCAGATTTCAAAAAAACTTAAAGTTAAGGAAAGCGGTTTTGAAAAAAGGTTCTTTTATAGATGTTTTGAAAACTCATTCTTCAACAGCAGAGCGGTTGGATTTTTATCCTCAACTAAATAAAATAATTTCAGATCTCAATATCTCTTCTATTTTAGACCTGGCTTGTGGACTAAATCCTTTGGCGATTGCAAAAAAGGATTTTAAATACTATGCTTCAGATATAGATGAGTCAAATTTGGAAATAGTAAAAACTTTCTTTCAAAAAAACAATATAGCCGGAGAAGTTTTCACATACGATCTAAGAAGGATAGAAGACAATCTGCCCAAAGTAGATCTTTGTTTGTTATTCAAAGTTTTAGATATAATTGATGACAAAAAGCATAAATTGTCAGAAAAAATTTTAAAAGTATTGCAGTGTAAATATTTGCTTGTTAGCTTCTCTACAAAAAAGCTTTCTGGCAAATCTATGGATTTTCCCCAAAGATATTGGTTTGAAAAGTTACTAACTCGCTTAAATTACAAATACAAAATCATCAAGACGAAAAATGAAGTCTTTTTTTTAATTGAGAAGGTTAACTAGCAGCCGAAGGAAGAAATAATTTTGCTCCAGTAGATATAAGAAATGCAGCCATCATAAGCACAAAAGAATGTTTCAAGCCCTTTTTAATAGATCCCTCGGTCATTTTTCCAATAACTAATCCAACAAAAAATCCCTGAGTTAACAAAAGATACAGAAAAGGTCGAGTGAATTGGTCTGCGTCTAGTGCTGTATTCTGAGTTGCTGCTTTTCCACTTAATGAGTTAAGATTTTGTGTAAATCCTGTAAAACTTCCGATTCCAGTTGTAAGAGGTATTATTTTAAATTGCATCACAAGAACTATCCCTATAAATATAAAGAAGATGATATATCCTTGAACTACCAGAGTATATATCGCTGATTTTCTTTCCTTTTTCAATATCTCTATTTCAGATATTGATTTCGCAGTTGAATCTAAGATATAATCTATTTCTCCTCCAGCTCGTTCAGCCTCTTCAATAAGCGCAATCGCCCTGTTTATTACTTTACTGCCTACATCTTCCGAGAAATTGTGCAAAGCTTCACCTAAAGGTATACCAAGTTCTATTTGGTTAGCCAATTTAGAAATATGAGGATTAAGGAGGCCATAATTTTTCTTTTTCATATTAATTATAGCTTTGCTTACTGGAGTGCCTGTAGCAACGCTTTCTGCAAGGTTTCTTGAGAATTCAAGAAACATATCATTTACCTTTTGTTCAGCCTTATTTTCTAAACTCAAACCTATAACAAAAGGTAGAGCTAAAATTAACAAAGCAATTCCCATCAAAAACATAAAAATCTGGCTTTCTTTATAAAAAAAGATAAAGTTCAATATTATCGCTATTGCTCCAGAGATTATACCGAACCAATGCATTTTTTTTAGTTTCATCTTAGTAGGCTGGTTGTTTTACTTGAAGGAAGATTATAAATAATACGTTTAAAAAAGCAATAGACAAAACAGCTATTAAGCTTGTTTGGTTTGCCGTAAAAGTTTGTTGTATTCCCGACAAAGCTATTAAAATCATTAAAAGCAAAAAGACCATAGGGGCAGCTATAACCACACTTATGTAAATGTCCAAGAAAGTTTCAACAAGTTTAGTGTACTTCTCTCTTTCTAATCTATAGTCTATAAGCAACGTATCCGCCCTCTTCTCAAAGAAGTCAGACAAGGCCCCGCCCGAGCCAATCGTAGTCGCTACACCTGAGAAAAGTTCAGATAGTTTTGGGCTTGGCGAGGATTTTGAGGAGTTAATCAGTGCGGTGACTAAGTCATACCCGTATATATTTATTTGATTTAGGATCTTTCGGAACTCCTTTGATAAAGCCGGGTATT
>ERZ1292629.281-Hain-H43-01um-R1-281-length-54592-cov-198_pt1 | contig 40734 bp, 58 predicted proteins | sample MGYA00564399_ERZ1292629 | MGnify/ENA primary metagenome ERZ1292629 (study PRJEB36523, sample SAMEA6512636) | groundwater metagenome | collected 2019-01-08 | study: AquaDiva: Metagenomics assemblies of 32 groundwater samples
TTATATATAGATATACTTCCAAATGCAAATTCAAAATTTTGAGCTTGGAAAATATAAATAAAAAATGATAAAATTTAGTTATGGATTTGCAAGATCTCAAAACGGAATATTACTTTTTTAATCCGACTGAATTCGGCAAAGTTTTTGTTCTTGTTGATTTTGGGAATGTTCGCCCGTGGGCCAAGGACTTATGGCCAGAAGAAAACAAATTTAAAATTTCAATAGAAGTGGATATAGAAAAATTAGCTGAAGTGTGCAATTGGGTTTCCCCAGTGAAAAAGTTTTTCTATTATGGATATTTTGAAGAAGACCAAGGAAAGGAAAAACATAATAAATCAATATGGAGAATTGATAAAGCTAAAAGATTCGGTTTTCAAGTAAAAACCAAACCTATCAAAATGGTGCCTCACTACGAAGAGGATGGCACTTTTGTCGGCAAATTTCCTAAGTGTAATTTTGATGTAGAAATGACCATGACTATGCTTCAAAAAATTGATAAGTACGACTCAATTATGCTTTTTTCTGGTGATAGCGATTTCGGCGGATTACTCGGATATCTCAAAAGTAAAGGCAAAAAAGTTATAGTTGTTTGCACCAGAAACAGAATGAGTAAAGAACTTGAAACCGTAGCTGACAAATTTATTCCCGCCGAAACATTGGCTAAATTTCTCCAATATATTCCAAAACAGACCCGCCCGAGCTGTTAAGCTCGGGCGGGGTATAAACACAATCCCAGTATCCTTTGGGCGAGGGTAGTTTTCACTACAGAGTTAGTATAGCAAAAAGCTAGTACATAAGTCAACAAAAGTGGATAACCCATTTTGCTTACTTTTTTGTCTCAAAAGTTTTTTCCAGAGGGTGACTCTTGAAATGCCCCTGCCCCCAACTTCGCTAACCACTTCGCTAAAGCTTCGCGGTTCAAGAAAGCTTCGCTGGGCAAGCAAAAGGGTCACCCTCAAATTCCTAAATTTTGAGCTTGGAAAATATCAATAAAAATGGTATGATTAAATTCAAATTAGCCAAAGTACCTAGTGTATCAGCTGATGAATTACTAAAATAATTTATGAATAAAATAAATAAAAATTCTGTTTCCTTATTTTGGTTTGACCTTTTTAATAAAGCACCCTTTGAAACCAGTTTTTGATGATGCTGTCGGCTTTGGAGAATATTATCTTAGAAAATTTTATTGTTCGGGTATGAAAATTCTCCTCTTTATTAAAATCCCGTCCCACCATAGCGGAACGAGCTGACTCATTATGGCTATGATTTCTATAATTTTCTAAGAAGACAGTTGGTGTGGGTTTTTTTATATCTTTAATAATCGATGGAACCGCGGAAATTCTATTTGGGCGTTCCAATTTTCGTTTATGTTCCTCCTCGCTTGGTTTATGCTTCGGAGGCACCCTTCCTTTTTCTCTCCGCAAAAAAGCCGGTGTACCCATATCACCAAAGTCGTCTTTGGACTCGTCTTCGTCATCTTGGTTTTCTTCATGTCCCATTCCCGAAATCTTTGACGATCCCGCAATAACATTCGGTCCTGGGTTGGTAAACCCAACCGCAATAACCGTAATCTTGATCGCTCCCTTAGAAACGTTCTCATCATAAATTACTCCCCAAATAATTTTTGCCTCTGGGTCGGCTGAGGCGGTAATAATCTTTGCCGCTTCATTTATTTCTGAAAGGGTCAAATCGTCTCCACCGGCAACCACAAAAAGAATTCCTTTGGCGCCATCAATGGAAATATCCAAAAGCGGGGAGCTGATGGCGTTTCTCGCGGCTTCAACCGCACGCATATCACCCGTGGCCTGTCCAATCCCCATAATCGCTGGGCCGGCTTCAGCCATAATGGTGCGGATGTCGGCAAAATCAACATTAATGATTCCCGGTTTCAAAATAAGTTCAGAAATTCCCTGAACCGCGTTTTTTAATACATCGTCGCAGAGGGCAAACGCGTTTTTGAAGGTGGTTTTCTTATCGCTAATTTCCAAAATCCGGTCATTGGGAATCGCAATAACGGTATCTACCGTCTCAATAAGACGCTCAAGTCCGCCTTCAGCAATTCTGGCACGTTGCGCTCCCTCAAAGGAAAAAGGTTTGGTAACCACCGCAATACTTAAAGATCCTTGATTTTTTGCGATTTCTGCGATAATTGGCGCGGCGCCTGTGCCGGTTCCCCCGCCTAATCCGCAGGTTATAAACACTAAATCCGCACCCTTGAGTGCATCTTGGATTTCACTCCTGGTTTCTTCTATGGCCTGACGACCAATTTCAGGATTTGTTCCTGCGCCTAGTCCTTTGGTAAGATTTTTCCCAATATGAATTTTGTTCTTTGCTTTATTATGATGAAGATCTTGCTCGTCGCAATTGACCGCAATAAAATCAACTCCACCTACACCAGAGTTAATCATATGATCAATGGCATTACCCCCAGAGCCACCGACACCCACCACTTTGATATGGGCCTTGAATTGTATTGGATCAATTATATTTTCATCAGGATCTTTATTATTCATTTCATTACTTTTTTTTAATTTCCTTAAAATTATTTAATGATTAAAGAATTTTCAACATCTTCTCTTTTTAATGAATACTTTTGAATTTTCCCTGCCCCCATGAATTCATCGCAACTCTGACAATAATTTTCTAAAATACTGTAAGCTTCATTAACTTTTTTCATTTTTTCAGCCGTTTGTGGCTCTCCGCCGTGTTTATCAGGATGATGTTGGTGAGATAAAGCATAGTAAACTTTTTTAATTTCAACAAAGGCAACTTCTTCTCCTAAACCTAAAAGTTTTCTCGCCCCATCAATTATTTCAAAATTCCCAAGGCCTAGATTGATATTACTAAAACTATAAGGAGGCATGGGACCGATATACTTGAATCTTAATTTTCCTTCGTGTTTCTTGCCGAGTTCTTGCATTTTTTGGTCAAGTTCGGGTTCTTTAATTTTTTCCATTAAGAAGGAAAGATTGGCGATCATATCTTCATCGATCAATTTATTAAATGTGGCATCGCAGGCAATAGCATTTAAGGTGGTATGAATATCTTTAATGTATTCTTGCTTCTTGGCTTCCATTTTTTGGTGAACTAATTTTCCTAGTCTCAGTTTAACGGGTATACTGAAGATGCCACCTTTTGAAGATATTTCCTGTTTTAGTTCTTGAATCTCAGAATCGGCACCAGCCAATTCCTCAAGAACTCTTTTGGAATCCCACCGCACTTGAACTACAAATTCTGCTTTGCCGGTTACATTTCTTAAAGCCATTTTAAATTGAAGATAGGCTTTTTCTAAAATACGCAACACCTCATCGGGGCTGGGCGCAATAATTCCAAAGGTTAGGGGAACTATATCGTAATCTTTTATTATCTCTTCATTCACTTTCTGATGAACGGCAACATACTTCGTCAGTTCTATTTTGTCTAACCGATCGAAATTAATAATTGGAGTATTAGAAACTACTGCCGCGATATCTTGGTAATGAACGAGGTTTACTTCTCGATTATTTATTCCAATAGGGCCCCAGCTTCGATCTTTGTTTTCCTGGATTATAGAATAGATATATTTACCTTCATTAGTCATAGAAAGATTTATTGTTTTTATCCTGCCTTTTTGTCATTTACCTTTTCTTTGGTTTTAATTTTTCTTCCAGTAACTCAATGCGCTTTACCAGTTTTGTGTTCTCCTTAGATAATTCAAGTTCTTTTGCTTTTGGCGAGAGATATGAATCATGTTCCCACCAACTAATTCCCATTTCTTTTGCCTTATCAACCGAAGCAATAAGAAGTCTAATCTTAATATTGATAAGCTCAACATCAGCAAGTTGTATTCTAATATCACCGGCGATCACAATTCCTTTATCCAAAACCCGCTCTAAAATGTCAGCTAGGTTTGTGGATTGTATGCCATGAGTAATTTGTTGTCTATCCATAGATTTTTATTAAGTGCTTATTATCTGCCTACCATTAATTTCTTATAAAGTTTGGCGGCGGCATATTTTCGACCTTTCTTATCCCAATCCTCGGCAATCTTCACAAGTGCCTCGCGCGCCTCGCCTGCCTCGACACTCTCAGAATCAACCCGAATCACATCCTCATAAGATTTTATCGCGTGATGCACTGTATTCTCTGACTTATTCCAATCTCTGGCCATCCGCAAAGTTGCCTGTTGAGAAATTTTTGTCATCTCTTGGTCTGATAAATTTTTCTTTTGTTCTTCGTCCATATATTAAGATATTTATTTTGTTAATAAAACGACCTTTTAAAGGAGGTTGCCAAGAGGCCCCAGCTCCAAATTAAGCTCCTCTTTGATGCCAAAAACCGCTTTCAACTCCTCGAGTTTTTTCTCCAAAACTTTAAAAGTCAAACCCAATTTCTGAATTTCCGTTTCGGAAAGAGTGCCGGTGTCGACCCTCCGTACCGCCTCTCTTTCCAACAATTGGCTGATTAATTTAACAAGGGTAAGAACCAGTTTGGCAATTCCTTGCTCGGCTTTCTCTGGATTTCCAGCGTCAATAATTTTTGGGATACTGGCTTCAATGTCTCGGAGCTGTTCCTCAAGCTTCCGTATGCAAACGAGGTCTTCTGCAGATGGGCTCGCCTGCGTCCCCATTCTACCCTCATTGCGCAATCTCTCGGCATTGGAAACAGAAGTGACGATTAACCGAAGTCCAATAAAGACAAGATCAATATCCGCAACCCGCAAAACAATTTCCCCGTCCACATATGCTCCCTTGTCAATGACACGATCAAGCGCGTCAAGCAGTGTAACTTTCTTTGACTTATAGAGCCGTTCATGAGTAAAAAGATTTTTATTTTGATATGTTTTATATTCTCTCATTTTTTATATTGACGAAATTATAGGGCGGCCATGGACCTGTTGCAACGAGTGTGGCGCCAATCTGATCGCACTCCTTCTGCGTTTCCTGCAACATTTTTTTGAAATAATCAAGTTTACTATTATCTATTAAACAAGCAGTATTGAAAATATTGTCTTTGTTTATTTCCGTCGTTACCTCTTTTGGCAAAAGATTACAAAGTGCTGTCTGTTCGCAACAATCTTCTAATCTTTTCGCAATGCATTGCAACTGTTTTTCTATTTCCTCTTCTGATTTTTCAGTTACCAACTTATCAATTTTTTTATCCGTATACCACTGCGCTCCTTCCGACATTGCCGATTTCTTTTCTTCTAGTTTTTTCACTTCTTCATTTTCTTTCTTGAGAAACTCAACAAATTTTTCGTATTCAAGATATATTTTCACTCCCCATTCCTGTTTACCCGCAAGTCCGATAAACAATCTCTTGAACTTTCTATAGTATTTTTTGAGCATTACTTCCAAGCTTCTTTTGGTTTTAAATATCATCCCAAATTTCATAGGAATAACTGTGCTCATCTCGTAGACTTTAGCGATAACATCATGATGGCGTCTAATATTTTTTTCCGTCCATTTTGGGTCTCCTTGTAGCTTATCTTCAATCTTTTTTTCATTAAATTGAGAAAGATTAATATCGCTGACAATCGCCTCGATATCTTTGAAAGGAATTGCAGATATTTTTCCACCAAATTCAATGCCTTTTGTCTTGATATTTTTTTTATCAGCTCCGTAACGGATGCAATATACATAAAATCCCCTCATGTTATTTCAATTATTCGACCGCTCCTCCCAAGGGCTTCTGACCTTTGCGCTCATAAGAGACAAGGTCAAAGTTCTGATCAAGTAATACTCTATATACATTTCTATCATACACCGGCTTGGAAATACCAATTCTTTTCATGTATTTGCTCTGCTCCACTACCTCAATTTCCACCTCCCAGCCACCATCTGTTTTTGTCGCTTTAACAAGGTCGCCTTCTTTGCCAAGCGTCTCTTTCATAAAAGCCACGGCCTTGGCAATGCCTTCGGAATTAGTTTTTAATTGTTGGGTTTTTTCTGTCATAGTTTTATAAACTCAATAAATAAATTATTTTGATTGCTGTTTTTTTCGCTCATAAATTGCATTAAGTTGCGCGATTATCTCATCTTCCTTTGCTTTGTATTCTTCTTCGCTGATTTGATCAAGTTCAAACATAGTTTGATATCGCAGAAGATCTTCTTTTAATTTCGAGTCGCTATTCAATTCTGCTTCAGCCAGTTCATGAATTTTTTTGAATACTGCCATGAGACCTTTTGCGGGGAGCCAGATTAATAAATCATCAATGATCAGCATAATTTCAAAATATTAGGCAAAGGCGATGTGGACCTTTACAAAATCAAAGGGAGGCGTGGGCCCTATATATTTGAAATAGGCATTCTCTTCTTTGTATTTCTCGTCAAGATCGCACACGATTCTGTCAAATACTTTTTGCTTGTTTTCAGGAATAAGCACCGCGACATTAAAAATCATCTGCCCTCCAAAACCTCCAAAAAGCGGCGTATCCTTGCGATCGACCACAATATCTCCAAGAAGCGAGAGAATCTCCTCTTTAATCTTTTCCCGTCTTGCCTCAAGACCGTTTTCGACCAATTTTCCTATTTCAATCGACTCGTCTATCGAGAGCATCTTTCCCATGCGTTCTTTTTTGAGACGCGCCAGATTTGGATTTTCAGCAACAACCTTTTGATAGATAGAGGGCAAGTCAAGCCAAAGAGCCTTCAAGTTCAGCTCAACTTTTCCCTCAATGCACCGCATCGCATCCAGCAACTCGCTCTGTTTTGACTCAAGCAGTTTTTTCTCCACGACAGCCTTGTTTTCAGCCACTGTCCCAAAACTCACCGGAAGAACCGATGCATGCACCCGCATTACTTCTTCAATGGCACGTTGATGAGTCATGGTGTTCTCTCGCGTAATGGGATAATCCGTAATTAATGAATCGCTCGCGACTGCTGCCAGTTCTCCAGAATGTACTAAATGAAGCATCTCTCCGCCCACGCCGCAAAACTCCACATCAAAAGATTTGGGATTTTTAATAATGCAATAAATATATTTTCCCTCTGGTTTTATCATATACACTGGAGCGGCTGCCCCCACTGAATTTTATGCCTGTCCCGCCGGGCCAACATCCAAAACTTGCTTTATGGCGACCACCAAGCCGGCTGCGGAAATGAAGGCAATGAAGTTATTAAGGATGTCGGAAATCACAGGTGTCAACTGACCAAGTTGGAGTCCTGCCACTCCGATAACCAAGAGCGCAATAACCGCAATCAAGAAAGGCGCGCTTTCTTTCTCTTTGATATTGAGAAACCCGACCACGAGCCCCAGCACAAAGAGAACCAAAGCAAGGTATGGCACTTGGACAAACGCGGCCAGTACTGCCAGTACAAGTCCTCCGATGAATGACCAGTGCCCGATTTTAGTGAAGTTTTTCATTGTGGATTTATTATCATTCTTTTAATAAATATCGACCTTTATAAATTGGAAGTATATGTTAATCAAACAACTGTTTTCCTAAATCTCGTAAGCCCGCAAGACCTTGAATCTCGTTTGGCTGCAAAGCGATTTCGGTAACCTGATGAGCTGTAAACTTCTCTTTAATTTCATGAATATATTTATCTTGCAGTTTTCTTCGCGTTTTTACAAAATCGCATCCACTTGCCGGAAAAATATTATTGATAATAATGTGGCGGGAGGGAATATGGAATTCTTCAAGACTCTGAATCAAATCTTCGGTCTCGCGAACTCCCATGCTCTCGGCAATAGTTACTACAATAAATTCGGTTCTTTTCTCGTCTTGCAAAAGTTCACGCACTTTTTTTACAGTCTTTTTCATTTCTAATAAAAACTTGTCAGCATTTTCGACGCGTTCTTCTCTGGCAAACTGTCTTATCATAGCGTGATATTTCCAACGAAGGCTAGCCAGAAACTTTATCCAATCATCCAAAAGTTCTGGAAGAGAAAGGAGACGGAGTGTATGGCCGGTTGGAGCGGTATCTACAATATAGAGTCCGTATTCGTTGCTTTCCATAAAATCAGTAATTTTCTTAAGCCCCATTACCTCGTCGAGTCCGGGAATGTCAAGCGAAAATATTTCTTCCGTTTCTTCATCCGCCAAATATGTGCCCTGCTGCAAAATATCCAGAATGTCTTTACCGTACTCTTTTTTAAATTCTTCAAGGACCTTTTTTGCGTCTATCTCCATTGCAAAAAGATTTTTGGCGCCCTGGACTGCCGTCGGCTCGTTACCTATTTTTTGATTGAAACTGTCGGCAAGCGACGGGGCGGGATCAGTGGTAAAGATCAGTATTTTTTCATTCGCGTGCCTCTCTGCATATTCCTCCGCGAACCGCAGTGATGTTGCGGCCGCCATGCTTGTTTTGCCTACGCCCCCCTTGCCGCCAAACATAATAAATTGTAGGGGTTCCCTTAATAATTTGGTTAATGTCATAGATAGAATGTATTCATAGTTTTCTTTTCGACTCGTCGGCTATCGCGGCAATCAGGGCACCCTTGGCAACGCTGTGGAGCAACTGGGGAGCAAGAAACACTCTTTCCACCTCAAAGGGTAGTTGAGCACTCGCCAGGGCTTCTTGGAATCTTTTAAGAAATCCGTTCGGCTTGGCCGTACCACCAGTTACCACCACTGACAACGGCTTTTCTAAATGCGCTGCTGATGCTTCAAGCTCCTGCTTCAGATGACCGATCACATACTCAAGCAAGATATCATAATAAATCGACAACGCCTGCTCGATTCTTGAGGGATGTTCTTTTTTATCAAGATTCAAATTTGATTCCTTCCAAGCCGTCACGGCACTGACTGGCTGGTTAACCACTCGAGCCACCTGTTTATCTATCCAATCGCCTCCCCGAGCAATACTGAAATTTACCACCGGCACTGACAAATTAGCCAAACACACATTCGTCATACCACCTCCAAACGAGAGCCCGAGACCAGTAAAATTTTCTTCGGCTAATTCCGCATAGATTACCGCCAAACCCTCATGAATGGGTTTGGGAGTATATCCAAGACCGAAAAGAAAATCATTAATAATATGTTGGTGGTAAAGCACATCAAAATCAGCATCAATAGGCTCTGCCGGGATCGAATAATACACTATTTCACCTGGGTGGCGGTGACTACCTAAAACATTCTCAATGATGAGTTTAATAATCGGCAGCGCCTCTTTTTCTTTCGGGCTCATCACCCCTCGTTCCAGTGGCCGGCGGACAGACCGTTGGAAGAGATTGGCGAAGCGGAGCGCCCCATTACCAATGGCATAGAGTTGGTTGTCTTTCTCTATATACCGCACGTTATCCCTTTCAAAGATGGTCTTCAGATGGTCATTGTACGGAATATCTAAAAAGGCATCTCGTTCTATTCTAAAGGCAACCGCATCACCTACTTTTTGAGCAGCATAGATAAAGGCAGTTCCCACATCCAGCCCTTTGCCAAACTGTTGGGTCGGTATGGTCATAGTTTGAGATAGGCTGCGTTCTTGAGGTTTTCTTTTCGTTTTAAGTGTTTTTTTCATTTCTACTTTTTTATTGAAATCAATCCGTCAATACCTGCTTGAATTGATCGGGTATCTGCTAATTCAACTGTCTGATTTTTATTGAAGTTGTGTTGTATGAAAGAAACTGGTTCCTCCATAAATTTTTCACTGAGAAAACTTGGCTCTAGAGGTAATATCGGCAAGATGCTAGTATGCCGACTAACCAAGTGAGCAGCTTCTGTAAGACCGAGGGCTGATGTCTCTCCCACTTTACTGCGGCGCCCTACTACTAATCTGCCCTGAGCAGTTAAGACAAAAAGCCGGTTCGCGGTTTGCTCAAGGAGACGCTGTTTCAATAAAGCCTGAGAAAGCACCTGACTGTAGAGGAGGCTTAAACCCGTTTTTTTACTAATTGCTTGGGCCGAGGCTGAGCCGCCTAATTGATACATGGTATTTAGTATTTCGAATTCTCTCGGTGTCATAAAGAGGGAGACTTAATCACCTCGCTTATTTCTTTATCTAAGGTAATCAGTTTATTTTTTACTTGTATTAGCTCGTTTCTTCTCTGTTCTAATTGTTTTTTCTTTTCAATTAAACCCAACTGAAGTTTTTCAATCCGGGCTAGTTCTTGGTCAATGACGAGCTGCTCTTTTTCAATCTTGGCTTTTTCTTGTTCTATTGATGTTATCTTCCCAACAAATGCTTCCACAAAGTTTAGGGAAGCCGGTATTGATTGAGACTCTCCGGAATTTTCATTGTTAGGCGTAGGTTGAATCACTTGACGAGTTGCTGCCTTGAGTGCCTCAATAGCTCCTAGATTAAATTGTGGGTGGTCTTTTTGAACCATGTTATATTTCTTAAGCCATTTTAATTTTCATTTAGCTTGCTCAGTAATTTCTTTTTCCCCTTAAAATCCTCGGGGTTAAGGCCGACCTTTACATGAAAGCCGTAGGCGCCTTTATATTCTTTTCCGCTTTTGGTCTTGCCCTTGATCTCTCCTTGCTCTACATACTCATCTTTTCCTTGCGCCTCGAGGTTCGCGGCAAACCCCAAAAGGCCCGTCACTCCTTTGGCAAAACCTTCTATTAATCTTTCCAGAGAGATCCCCACACTTTTTTTAGATTGTTTTCTAATTTTTTGATCCATACTATTTCTTTTTTGACTTCTTTAATAAATGGTTTGAGACGCTGTACAATTTCTCCCAACCGTTCTCCAAGCGTATCAATTGCTTCTTTCTGCGCAACGGCCCCTAATCCTTTACAACGAATACACGCAAGTCCTAACGCTCCCGAAGATTTTCCCTTCCCTTTGCAGGAAGGGCAGGTGATGGCAGGGCCTTCAAATTCCACCTCTCCTTTCCCGCGGCAGGCAAGACATCGACTCTTCAAAGAGCGCGGTTGAATGCCCGTGCCTGTACAAAAGGCGCATTTGAATTTTTTCCCTTGTAAAATCTCTGCCATAGTGGTTAGTACTCAAGTACCATTTTCCCTCGGCGTTCTTTACGTCCTTCCGCGCGAATTTCAACAGGAATACCCACCTCCCCGCGGATTTCAGCGGCTTTTTTCCGCGCCTGCTCCAGAAGTTCATCCATTTCTTTCTCAATTTCTGGTAAGCGCCGGTCAATCTGGGTTTTTCGTTTCAGAAGCCGCATACGTTCCTTCACCAGATGGTCTCGCTCATTGCGAGCCATACTCAACTCCATTATCGCCGTGGTGGGGAGAGCGGGTTTTGCGCTCCTTCTTGTCCGAGGAATGGACCTGAGATCGTGTAGATTGGCGACATCGCCTAAACCTCTTATTGTCGTTTTCATAGTGTTAATTGATTATTTATCTCCAAATATTGTTAAGCGAGAAAGTTTTTTTATAATTGCAATGTTTGGTGACAAGTTCATCGACCAATTGTTTAACTTTGAGATGGTTATTTCTTGTGCCAAGCCGCGAAGTTTCTGAGGAAAGAATATCTCGACAAATTTGGCGAAATACTGGATTGCGCGCATCAACCATAGCCCCGACATGCGTTTTACATGCTCTGGCAATCATAATTGCCCCACGCACGGTAGGAGCAAATTCATATTCACCAGAATCCCGAAGTCCGCGCACAATATCTACAATCATCTCTGCCTCTTTTTTAGGGAGCCCGGATTTTGCCTGGCATATTGCAACTTCGGTCTCTTTGTCCATATAATCCAAATCAATCGTGACCATGCGATCCCGGAGCGCGTCTTGGGCCTTATGGACTCCTGCGTATTCTTCGGGATTAGAAGTAAAGATTGCCGAAAAATTTGGGTGAACCCTTAAATAGGCCTCTTCTCCGTTACGATTGGCCGGAAGATCCATTACTTTCTCCTGCAAGATAGAAAGCAGAATGTTGTTCGCTTCAGGCCGGGAACGGGTAAACTCGTCATAGATAAGAGTGTGACCATTTTTGCAGGCAATGGTAAGCCGATTATCTGTCCAGCGTTTATCCATTGATTCCTCAGTCTTTAAGACCCGGGAGATAAAATTATCAACCAGTCTTCTGTATCTATAGCCATGCTCCCCACCCACCAAATCGGAGGTTCCCAGCTGATCATCACCATGCAATAAAACAGTAGGTCTTCCTATTTTGCTTGCGATATGCATGGCCAGCGTGGTTTTTCCCGTACCCGAAGTTCCTCGAAAATGAATTGGAAAACCGGCTCCGATATAATTCAAAGCCCTTGTGGCAAGCTCTTTTACATAAGGAGTTTCTACAAAACCTGCCAGGGGTTTCGGTTCTATGAGGAACGCTTCTTCATCTGAAGATAAATAAGACATAATGCAATGTTTTTATTGGCTGTTTATTTTCGACCTTTACAAAAATTGTTAATTACTCGCTACTTTCTTCTTTCTTGGGACGTCCCTGTTTTTTGCGACCGTTGAGAGATAACCAGTATTCTTTGGCCTTTTTCTGGTCAGCTCCGTATTCTTTCACTAATTCTCTAGCGCCTTTACGGACATCCTTCTGCCATTTACTGATATCCTCTAATCGACCCGCAACATCCTTCATTATTACTACGAAATCTTCCTTCCTTGTTTTCTCGCTGTTAGCTAAAAACCCTTTAACTTCAGTTGCCATTTTTTTGAGTTCCCCTCCTAAATCTTCTTGTTCTTTATCAAACCGGGCAAGAAGTTCCTTGACATCCTTTGTCATATCTTTGACAAAAGCATGTCTTTCATGAGTAGAAGCTTGGATATCTTCTACCAGATCTTTCATTGAAGTTGCTACTGACATAATTTTATTTTTACTAATGATCTTAATAATTATTTTCTTCGACCTTTTTTAATTGAACCTAAATCATAGGCACTTAAACACGGCAGGCCGGTCTCTATATCAAGCATTTCTTTATTCTCTGGTTTGCAGCCATACATTCTATTTTTCCCCAAGATTTGATGAAGGTGTCCTCTTCCCTTGCATACCGCGCAGGGAAGCCGATGATGTTTGTATACCCCCGTTCCTGAACAGGCGGGACATTCCTCGAATGGCTCAATAATGGAATTCTTTTTTCTTCCGTTGCATATCTGACATCGGGAAAGTTTCGATGGTATGCCAAATGGGTCAACTCCGCGTCCTCGACAAAAGGCGCAGGTAATAAGAGAACTGGTACCGGGATTCTTTTTAATTTTCTTTTTTTGCTTTGCTTTCATATTCTTTATTAGATGATAATACCTTTTCTTTAGGAAAAATACTGAGCATCTCGTGCCACGCTCCTGCAACCGATTGTCTTTCTGTCTTAAAATTATCAAGCATGGTATGAACTTCTTCTTGCATTCTTCGCAATTGATCGGTAACGGAATTGCCCGTTGCCTGCAGTCGTTTCTCCTGCCCTTGCCTGATTTCAATCATCATTTTCTTAAAATCCCTGGTTCGAACTTCTTTGCCTTTTTGAAGGAGACCTTGTAGTTTTTCTTGAACCTCTTCTTCTTCTTGACGGAAATTCTCCAACATTTTTTCTACTTCCTCTTCGCGTTTTGTGTGAATATTAATAATATCAGCCATCATTTGTTCAAAATCTTTCTTTCGCAGGAATTCGCCCTTGGCAAGTAATTTCTGGAGCTCCTGGGCCATTTGCTCGCGCTTTGTTTTGAAGTTGGCCATCATCCGATGTGTATCCTCAAGAATTTCGCCAACAATTTTCACTCGGGTATCATGAGCCGCGATAATATCTTTGGCTAAATCTTTTAGGTCCCGCTTCTCGGCTTCGCTAGATTCTTTTTTAATTAACTCTTTCATAAATATAAATATCTCCCCAAAATTCAAAGTGTAAAAATCAAAATACAAAATGACAAATCAAAATTATTCTAATTAAATTCATTTTTATTTTTACATTTTTTGCATTTTTTGCATTTATATTGGATAAAGTGCGCTTTCGATTTTGCCAAGTGGTTGCAGAAGGACTTCTTTAGTGCTTCTGCCAATCTTCAGGGCACCTCATTCAATATCGCAGCTCAAGCTTAGGAAGCAGAGGCAGTAAGACCGATCGCTTCGGCATACTTGAGATAGGTCTCAACAGATGCGATCACTATTCGCGCTTCTATTGCCAGAAGCTCAATCCCTACCAGTGACACCCGCACCCACGCATCAATCACCACACCCTTGTCAAGAATACGATCTATCACCTCTACCAAACTGGAGCTGGCCATTGTTTTTTCTACAGCCATAGTTTTTTTGTGTTTCGTTACTTATTATTAATAATTCGACCTTTCAAAACGAAAAAATCCGCTGCAAGGATTGCATCGGATTTCCCGCGCTGAATATCAAATTGAAAACCGCTAAGGTCGGATGCCTGATTTGTTTCGGACAGGTAAGAGTATCCTCTCTCTCTCTCTCTCTCTCTCTCCAACTAAGCCATTTTTTAGCTCTTCAAAATTTTGATTTATAATTTCCATAAAAAATTTGCATTAGTGATATGAATTTATTATATCAGTCCCCAATATTATCCACAATAGCTCGGCAAGGGTTTGCGATGAGTAAGATAAGTCGTCTCTAATCTTTTACACTTTAATCTCAAAAGAGAACGTCACCTATCTGACAAATGGCTTATTTTCTTATTTTTCTCCATATTTTGTTCTCCATAGAGAACAGCTTATCCACAATTGTATTTACTTTTATTTTGTGCTATCCTCTACAAGAGAGAGAGAACACGAGTTATCCACAGCCCCCTTAAAATTCAGTACGTTTGTGTTCTCCACAAAGTTATTGGCCAGTAACTATATATATGCCTATACCAAGAAAACATATTTTATACGAAATCACAAAGCTGGGAAAGTATTTGAGAGAGCTTCGCAAAGAGCAGGGATTGAGTATTAGAAGTGTCGCCAAAAGTTGCGGCATTGCTCCGAGCCACCTTGCCAAAATTGAAATCGGTGACACTTTCAAAACCATTGGCATTGCAACTTTGGTGAAGTTTTCAAAATTTTACGGTATCCCGGTTTCATCTATGCTGAAAGAAGCCGGCTTTATTGATTCTTATGAAAGTGACCTACCAGAACTTGCTCAATACCTTCGCGCCAAATACCAGCTCTCTCCTCAAGCGATCCGTGACATGGTAATGGCCAAAGAAATCGTTGAAAAGAAGTATGAGAGAGGGACGCTAAGCGATCGTAATGATCAAAAAAGAACACGTTAGAAAAAAAGTTGAACTGGAACATATTGCCCTGGCTCTGGGTATCTCCATCCCAAAAGATGGTATTGATGGCTCACAAATTTTTGATTTTTACAAGGCAGGCAAAGTAAATGGTATTTGTGAATATTGCAAAAGAGATGTGGAAACTACTCGAAGCTATATATAAACGGATGACATTCTTGTGATTTGTTTTATTTGTTATAATAAATTTATGCCAGACGACCCAAACACACCGCAAGAAACACCCGCCCCGGATTCTGTCCAACCGGTGGATTCTACACCTATTGATATGCCCCCGAGGACCACGGAAGCCCCAGCAAACCCCGAAGAGGCCGTTTCGGTCTCCGACGCCGCTGAAGCTTTGCTGGATAAAAAAGATGATAATCCTGCAAATGAGCCATTAAAACCAGCTCCTACACCCGAAAATACCCCTGTCCCCGAAAACCCCAATATAAATGTAGAAAGGCACGGCAATGATGTGACAATAACAGAAGTTATGGAAAAGCCAGAAGTGTCAAAGATGCCCTTTGACACTCAAACGAGTAAGGGGTTTTTGAGGGGTCTTTTGCCGAAGTTGAGAGAGAAGTTGGGTTTTAGGACAGAAAAGAGGTTGGCTAAAATTGTGGAATTGGCTCGAAACCCCACTTCGCAAAAGCTGTGCGGGGCTAAAGAAGGAATTACAAACGATGACGTTGAAAAACTTTTGCATGTTTCCGACGCTTCAGCTACCAATTATCTTTCTAAACTTGTGAAGAGAGGAAGTTTGCGGGTTTCCGGTCCCAAAAATCATGCAAAATACCTCCCAAACTGATGGAGTTTGCGGATAAAATGATCTGGCTTGCGGCTAAATCCGACCGGATTTAGCCGCTACCCTCTCCTGTACTTTTTGTGCTAAAATATACGAGATATTAGATAAATAATAAGCATATGAAAAAAACAAAAATTGTAGGGGTGGTTGTGGGGTTGGTTGCGATTGTGGGATTGGTTTGGTTTTTTAATAAAGGCCAATCTGGACAGCAAGTATCCAAATTGGATGTAATAGACACTGTTGGGGGTTTTTATAGCGATTGGCTTAAAGCATTAAAAGAGCCAACCGGCGCGATTCCAAATAGAGCGGACTTGGCTAAGTTGCCGATATTGAGCAAGGCGCTGAGGGATCATCTTACAAAAACATTAAAGCAGTCCGGCGCGACTCTTGATCCCGTCTTGTGTCAAACGGTAATACCAGAAAAGATTTCCACGAGGGTTGTGTCCGAGAATACAGAAAAAGCGCAGGTGCTGGTCATGTCGCGAGATAAAAAGGTGACCGAGCAAGCACTTATCACATTAATTAAATATAACGACGGTTGGTATATAAATGATATTCAGTGTTCACCCGGAGAATTTGGAGCGGAACGAGAATTTAGTTTTGAAAGTGGGGGTTATTTATTGAAAAGTTCAATTCCTTCTCCTTACAATTCCAAGAACTGGCACTTGATATTTGAAGAGAATGACCAAGCTGGTAATGTTATACCACTTTTCTTTGATTCAGAAAGTAAGTGTACAAGCCTAGATGGAAGCAAGTCCGTATGCAAGCCGGATCAATTTACCGAAGCTACAAAAGTATTTGTGCGCGGGCAAATGACTGAACGAGGTATCAGTGTAAAGCGACAAGAGTTTGTTAAATAGAAATTAAATAAGAAAAAATTCTTTGAAAACGGATTCGTAAAGGGAAATGATGTGGCGGATTTCTCGTTGATTGATAAGAAAGTCGCTGCCGTTGTGAGCAATCATATTGCGTGCTTTGTGGGCCTCCCAAGCGGATTCAATGGTTGTGAAATCGCTTTTTTCAACCGCTTTTAATTTTTCGCCCATGGTGTCGCCCGGCAATTGTAATTTTTGCAAAAGTTCATCAAGAATAATGTCGGCTTCAATAATGGCCAGACGCCAATCGGATTGATTCTGAGATTCCGAAAGAGTTAAAATTTTTTGCCACTTAGTAACCATTGGATTTGGGGCCGGTTGAGCCGAAGTGGAAATCTGCATATCTTTTGGATCGGGATAAAGTTTGGCTTTTTCGGCACGCCAAAGAGCATCGGTCCATTTGCTTAAAATAAATGTGCCGATGGCCGCTCCCCCAGCCGTCACAAAACCAACAGTTTTTAAAATAAAACTATGATTTTTGAAAAAATTAAACAATCCGGAAACTTTAAAACCATAAAAAGAAAAATTTCCTGAAAAGAAATTCAGTATGGCAGTCGTTAGGGCTCCCAAAACAGCTGTTAAAAAAAGTAAAATAACAAAACCCTCAACAGCATCAAATTCCCAGCCGGCAGGTTTTTCTTTTGTTTTTTCTTTTTTATCAGGAGGTGCCATTATTCATTTAAAAACTTTTTACCAATTTCAAATAAAATATTTTCATTGCTGTGAGACGACATTAATTGTATGCCAAGAGGCAAATCTTTTCCATCTATTTTAACAAAACCAGAAGGCAATGATATGGCAGGACAACCGACTATATTTGCCGTTACAGTAAAAATATCGGCCAAGTAATTTTCAAGTGGACTCTTTTTCTCCCCTATTTTCCAAGCTGGAAATGGAGCTGTCGGAGTAAGGACAGCATCAACTTGTTCAAAAGCAGAATCAAATTCGGCCCTAATAATTTTTCTGGCGGCCATAGCTTTGCCATAATAAGAATCATAATAGCCGGAAGAAAGAACATATGTGCCCAAAATAATTCGGCGACGAACTTCGGCGCCAAATCCCTCGCCTCTCGTTTTTTTGTAAACTTCCAAAAGATCATTCCCCTCTTTTCTCAAACCATATTTAACCCCATCATATCTTGCCATATTTGAAGAAACTTCAGCCGGCATAATAATATAATAAACAGCCAAAGATTTATCTATGTTTTTTAATTTTATATCTTTAATTTCAAAACCCAAGTCCTTTAATTTATTTATACTTTCATTAAAATTATCTCTGACATCTTTTGATATTCCTTCTTGCTCTAAAATGTGATAAGGAACCCCTATCTTAAAATTTTCAATTTTCAATTTACAATTTTCAATCTCAGTACTCGTGCTGTCCATTTTATCTTTACCTTTTATAACATTAAAAATAATTTCTGCATCGCTTACTGTTTTAGTAATGGGACCAATCACATCTAAAGACGAACCCATGGCCATTAAACCAAAACGCGAAACGCTTCCATAAGTCGGTTTTAAACCAACCACTCCGCAAAAACTGGCTGGCTCCCGCACAGAACCACCCGTGTCTGAACCAAGGGCCCCAAGAGCCATTTCTGCCACCACAGCGGCGGCAGAACCGCCTGATGAGCCCCCAGCCACTCGAGAAGTATCATATGGATTTTTGGTCACTTCAAAGGCCGAATTTTCTGTTGAACCACCCATGGCAAATTCATCCATATTTACTCTACCCAAAAAAATTACCCCCTCTTCTTTTAATTTTTCAATAACTGTTGCGTCATACGTAGCAGTATAATTTTGCAAAATTTTAGAAGAAGCGCTTGCTTTTTTACCTTTTATTAAAATATTGTCTTTAATTGCTAGGGGTATGCCTGTTAATTCTTTTGAATTTCCAGAATCAATTATTTTCTGTGCCTCTTCTGCCTGTTCCAAAACATCATCATAAACTTCCAAAAAAACATTTAATTCTTTATTTCTTTTTTCAATATTTTCCAAACAACTTTTAGCAAGTTCTTTGGCAGAAATTTGTTTGGTATCCAAAAGTTTTCTGGCTTCTTTAATTGTAAGATTTTTAATTTCCATAATACTTAATACATAATACTTATCCCAGTATCTTCTTGACTTTCAAATAATTTTTTTCTTTATTTGGGAAATTGGCAATAAGTTCTTTGCTGTAAGTGCCGGATTCTGTAGGGTTGGTGTCTTCTCTTAAAACATTAACCTCACCCCGCACTATCGTGTCGCCCTCCCCTTGTTCAGGGGAGGGAATCCTAGAAATTTGCCCTACATATTCAAGTATAGCGTCCATTTCGCCCCTTAAGCTTTCTACTTCTTCGTCTGATATTTCAATCCTCGCCAAATCAGCCAATTTTTTAATTTCTTCTTTTGATATCATCCCGTAGTAGATTTTGGCAATGTTATAATAACGATTCCGCAGGAATTATTGCCAAAATTCACTACGGGATCATGATTGAATAATAACCTTATTTGATCATTTCTTCAAACTCTTTTTCATTCAAAATTTTAACACCTAATTTTTGAGCATTTTCATATTTACTCCCCGGATTTTGGCCAGCTACAACAAAATCAGTTTCTTTGGAAACGGAACTAGATATATTGCCACCCAACGCTCTTATTTTTCCCTTTGCTTCATCGCGACTCATATTAGATAAAGTGCCAGTCAAAACAAAAGTTTTACTTTCCAATTTTTTACCATAATTCATAATTCCTGATTCATAATTCAAAACTTTTATCTGTTTCAAAAGATTATCCAAAATTTTTATATTTTTTTTATCATCAAACCAATCTATTATTGACTGAGCCACAATAGGTCCTACCCCTTCTATTTTTTCTAACTCTTCTTTTTTTGCTTTTTGAAAATTGAAAATTGAAAATTGAAAATTTTGAGCCAAGAGGTATGCTGTTTCCTCGCCGACATTGGGTATTGATAAAGAAATAATGAGTCGAGATAGTGTTACATTTTTAGCTTTTTCAACTGATGTTAATAAATTATCAACTGATTTTTCAGCAAATCTCGGCAGAGCCAAAAGATCGCCTTTTTTGAGAGTAAAAATATCGTCGTAAGTTGAAATAAGATTGGCATTCAAAAGGGCGTCAATAATTTTGGGTCCCAAATTCTCAATGTCAAAGGCCGACTTTGACACGAAATGATAAAGTCGGCGCTTTTTCTGAATGAAAGAGTTTTTGTTTTTGCATTTCCATGCTGCTTGACCTTCTATTCTTTCTATCTCCCCCCTTTCTCCGCAATCAGAAACAAACTTGGGCCAAACAAAAACTTTTTCTTTACCAATTCTTAAGTCCTTCAAAACAGAAACTATATCAGGAATAACATCCCCCGCTTTTTGCAAAATAACAGTATCGCCTATTCGCACATCAAGTCTTTTTATTTCATCTTCATTATGCAAAGTTGCTCGCGACACGGTTGAGCCAGCCACCAAAACAGGCCTCAGATGAGCCACCGGAGTCAAAACTCCCGTTCGACCAATTTGCAAAACAATATCTTCCACAATCGTGGTTACTTGTTCGGCTTTAAATTTAAAAGCAATGGCAAATCGCGGCGCTTTGCCAGTATAACCTAGCGTCTCTTGATATTTTGTCTCGTTTACTTTTACCACCACCCCATCAATCAAATAATCTTCTTTATCTTTTTTGCCCCCCCACTTTTTCCAAAAATCAATAACTTCTTCTATATTTTGGCACAGTTTAAAATTTTTATTTACTTTGAATCCCAATTCTTGCAAAAATTCTAGTTCTTCTTTTTGTGTTCCTAAGGTCTCACCTTTGGGCCCAAATTTCCTAAGGTGAGACCTTAGGAAAGCCACATCATATATAAACGAATCAAGTTTTCTTTCAGCCACAATTTTGGGATCAAGCTGGCGAATGGTGCCAGCGGCAGCATTTCTTGGATTAGCAAAAAGCGCTTCACCTATTTTTCCCCTCTCTTTATTTAATTTATTAAAACTACTTTTGCCCAACCACACCTCCCCCTCAACAATAATATCAACTGGTTTTAAGAGTTTTAAAGGCACTGAATTTATGGTTTTTATATTATTTGTCACATCTTCGCCGGTAATACCATCGCCTCTGGTAGCCGCTTGCACAAGCACGCCTTTTTTATATTCCAAAACTATTTTTAACCCGTCTATTTTTAACTCACAGGTGTATTCAATGTTTTTTTCATTTTTTAAAAACCTTTTAACCCTTTTATCAAAGTCCAGCATATCTTCTTCGGAAAAAGCATCGTTAAAAGACCACTGAGAAATTTTGTGTTCTACTTTTTTAAATTCTTTTAATGGCTCGCCTCCCACTCTTTGAGTCGGCGAATCAGAAGTAATCAGTTCCGGATATTTTTCTTCAAGTTCAATTAGTTCCTTTATTAAAGAATCATAAGCCGAATCTTCTATTTCAGGTTTATCCAAAACATAATAGAGATGGTTATGTTTCTCTATGATTTTATGCAGATTTTCAACTCTTTGTTTGATTTTATTCGTTGCCATTCGTATTTTCATTCGTTATTTCGTATTAATATGTTACTTCAATCCCTCTCTCAACTCTTCTGGGGCTAGAAGTGTCGCAAGTATTATAGCCACGAGAATATATGTAAGTCCAAAGCCTTGAGCCAACATAATATTTAGTAACCGTCACAACAGCGCAATGGGGTACTTGGTTTGATCCTTGATTCATAACAAAACCAAATCTGCTGGTGGGATTTGTATCGCCCCCATTACCAATAAATGAATTGGTAGTAGTACCTGTTATGGGCAAACCAGTTGATATTGATAGACCTCCACAGGTTATTGTTCTTGGTGTCCCTTCACTTGAAGTGGCAAAGGCACTTATGTATGTTGTTGGTGGAATTAAATATTTAGAATCCCAATATTCAGCGCATTCTATGCCGGCATCAGCTGCATAAAAGGCAAACTGAGAATCCCGGCCAGAAGAAGCAAATATGGTACCCTTTAAAACAATATTCGTAACGGCAAAACTTATAAAAAGCAAAATGCCCATAACAGTTACAGCAATAAACAAAGTCATTCCTGCCTGTTTTCCAGAATTGAAAATTGAAAATTGAAAATTGAAAATTTTTTTGATCATATCCAATTAAATAAAAGTGTTTTGGCTTTAAAATCTCTGGTTATTATGCCTTTGGTCCAAGAAATTTTAACAATAACAGCTATTTCATCTGCACTAATAAATTCAATTTGTATTTCTCTTTTGAAATTTGTTGTGTTACCAATGTAACCATATAAAAAATTCGAATCTTGCTTCAAAACAGGGCAGGAATCCCAGGCGTCGCCACAAAATGTTAAAGAATTATCAATAGCATCTGCCCGACACACTTTACCAAACGGGCAATTTGTAGCATCTGTTATTCCAGACAACCAATTATTACTTCCCCCGCCTAATCTAGAAAGCTGATTGGTGTCTCTTTTATTTCTTATTATTTCCACCGCCTCTTGGGCTAAGTAGAAAGCTTTGACTTCATCTTTGGCTATAATGGCTTGAGAAAGCCCTTGTTGCACCGCCGAAAAAACTCCCGCCACGGAAAGAGACAAAATGGCTATTGCCACTATTGATTCAAGTACTGTAAATCCTTTATTTTTCATGGATTAAAATCAAGTTTTCTTTGGGACATTAAAGTTTGTATTGAAAAAGTCGTTTGAGTAGTCGGCCTACTACCCACATAACCTTTTATGACAGCCAAAACATATGGTTGGGCATTATCTGAAGTGCTGGTGTTAAAAACATAAAATCTTAAATATTCTATTTTTGTGTCTGATGAAGTGATGGTCAACATACCGCTATCACTGCAATTTGTGTTTCCATTTTCAGATTTTTTGATTTCGGTACCGCAAAGACGATAAATTATTCTACCACCTTTAAAAGTAACAGAGAGAGAATTATCTCCAGAGGAACAATCATTTACACTGGAAATATTAGACGAGGCGCCACAATAATAATTACTCCCAAATCTGACCACTCTGGCCATATTCTCAATAGCTAAATTTAGGTTATCTACCACCGTTTTGGTTGATTGAGCTTTCCTATTAGCGTCAAAAATAGTTAGAATGGCTCCCAACGAAATAAAAGCCACTAAAGTAAAAAGGGCTATGGCTATAATCAGCTCCACCAAAGTAAACCCCCGCTTCGCGGAATTGAAAATTGAAAATTGAAAATTGAAAATTTTGTTTATCATTGTGTTATATAAACTTGGCCGTTGGTTTCCACTATTACTTTAGAAAGTTTACCATTTGGAGAACGCAAAGATATGGTTGCTGGGGGAGCAATACTACCGCCTGGGGGATTACCACCATTATTTAAAAATACCACGCTTGCCTTAGGATCTGGGCGGAAAAAAGAGATGTCTACTTGAAATATAGGGGGTCCACAATTTGATCCGCCATTATTGCTACAAATATTATTTATAGTTACTCCCCTAGTAAATAATTTAGTTTCAATCGCCTCTCCCGAATCATATTTTTTATTAATGTTTTTATCAGCAAAAAATATGTATTGATTAGAGGCGCTTTTATCTAGATGTATACCATAACCTGTATTGAACTTGTCTCCTGTGCCAGCTGTATATTCTTTCACCCCTAAACTATAAATCTGGGCTTGGCGGATCATTAGAGCCAATTCGTAAGCTTGAGTATTAACAGCTAGTTGATCACTCCATTTACTTTGTTGAACAACAAGAGCCGTTGTTATTATTGTGGCTATAGTCATAACAACAATAAGTTCAATGAGAGTAAAACCCCGTTTCGCGGAAATTTTCAATTTACAATTTTCAATTTTCAATTTAGAATAATTCATGAATTTTAAAAATATCCAAACTTAAACAAAAACTGATCACGATTCCTAGGGACAAGAAAGGTCCAAATGGGATCTCGGACTTAATTGTAAGATTATTTTTAAGCAGAGGCAAATTTATATGAGGTACAATTTTTTTTAAAAAGAGAGCTGTCAGAGAAAAAGCCGCTCCTATCCAAAAAGCCAAAACAACGGCCGACAAACCTTGAGCAAAACCGAGAAAAAATCCCAAAACGGCAATATATTTAACATCGCCAAAACCAAGCCAGCGACCCTTTGAAATTAAAAAAATTAAAAGAAATGGCGTGGCGAGAATAATACCGGAAAGAAAAGAATGTATTATGGGAGATGTATTAAGTATTATGGAAAGAAAAGAAAGGACAAAAAGAGAAATTAGGAAAGAATCTGGAATAATGAAGTGTTTTAAGTCATAAACAGAAATTAAAAGTATAATAGCGAAAATAGAAAGAAGAATAAAAAAATAAGTTAAATTGAAAATTGAAAATTGAAAATTGAAAATTTGAGCTTTTGAGGCAACGAAAAAAGCGAGTATGCCCATTAAAATTTCTGTAATAAATACTTCTGCTGGGATTTTTGATTGACAATATCGGCATCTGCCACCCAAAGAAAGAAAAGAAAAAATGGGAATTAAATCTTTTTTTGAAAGCTGAGTATTACACGAAAAACAAACTGACCGCCCCTTTAAAAAAGGCAAACCTGTATTATATCTGCTGGCAATCACAGAAATAAAACTCCCCAAAGCCGTGCCAATTAAAAATATAATTATTCCAAAAATATATTGCATTTATTAAATAATAACCCAGTAGTAGATTTTGGCATAGCACTGAAAGTGCAAAGCAAAGCAATGCCAAAATTCACTACTGGGATAACACAAAAGCGCCCCAAATAAGGAGCGCTTTTGTTAAACAAACTTTATAGAATGATTACGATGCAGGACAACCATTAGCAGTTCCGGCACCAGTGACTTGTTTTGAAACTCCAAGCGAATCAACACACCATTTAGCACCAGCGGGACTACTAGTCCCGGGAAGTAAGGCTGTGACAGAATAACTGTCGGCATCAGAAAGACATGCTACGGTTGCACCAGTAGGATAATTGGTTTGTAGCAAATACGATGCCATTGGCTCACCAGCTGTACACAGACCTGTGTAGCTAGGTGTCGCCTGTGCGTCGTAGAACAACTCAGCGGCAGCACGCAAGCCAGCCAACTGAGCCTTTACTTTGGCATCATTACCTCTGCCTCGAGCTGTATTTAGGGAGGCCAAAACGACAGATGACAAAATACCAATGATGGCAATGACCACCAAAAGTTCAATAAGTGTAAAACCTTTTTTTGATTTAAACATAATTTTTAATAATTTTAATAATTAACTAAACATTTCTCTCTCGAGAGAGAAGCTTGATAACTATCGACCTTATTTTAATGTCTTTCAAGCTTTAATATATTATAAGCAATATAAAATTTTTAAGTAAATTAAAGTGTGGATATCTATTAAGGACACGCCGTACCGGAAGTGGGCGTCCCTGTATATAATTTTGAAACGCCTCTGCTATCAATACACCAATAATCATTACCAGAATAAAGAGTAACCTTAACGGCAAAGACCGAATCGCTAGAACCACAAAATACTTGGACAAAAGAAGGCAAACTAGCCGGATCAATAAGACGCCCCGGAGCACCGTTTACTGGATCCATATTATTAAATATGCCTGCCGTGCAAACTGATACTGCTGGACCATAACCAGTGGGAAATTGATTGGTATAATAAACATCAGCCGCCGTGCGAAAACTTGTCAACTGTTGTTTTATTTTTGAATCATAAGCTCGAGCTCGAGAACTAGAAACACTACTCAAAATAATAGTAGTCAAAACGCCCACAATGGTGATTACAATCAATAATTCAATCAGAGAAAAACCCCCACTTCTTTTTTTTAATTTTTTAATCATGACGCAGATGAAGCTATATTATAAATCGGCATCAAAACCGAAGCAAGCAAAACGCCGACGCCGAGACCGAGAGCCACAATCATAACCGGCTCAATCATACTGACCAAAGTATCAACCGCATTCATCACCTCTCTTTGATAAAATTTGGACATAGTTTTAAGTATGTTACCCAGCTCCCCCGATTCTTCTCCAACTTTTATCATTTGGGTCAACATACCCGGTATTTCTTCTCTGTCCGATAAGGCCACGGAGAGAGCTTGTCCCGCCTTAACTTTAATCAAAGCCTGATTCAAAGCTTCTTTATAAATTTCATTATCTATAACCGAAGATGTCACCTCAATGGCTTTTAACATTGGAATACCGGAAAGAATCATGGTACTCATATTGTCAGAGAAACGGGAAAGATAAAGCTTGCGATATAAATCGCCGACATAAGGAATATATAATCTCATATTTGAAATTTGTCTTTTGCCTTCTTCGGTTCTAGCATACCAAATTAAGCCGGCAATGCCCCCAATTAATACCACCAACATCAACACCCAATTTTTGACAAACAAATCACTGATCCAAAAAACCATTTTGGTATAAAAAGGAATTTCTTGACCGGAATCTTTTATAATGACGCCAATTTTGGGTACAATAACAGTGAACATTAAAACCATAACCGAAATAAAAGTGAAAATAACAAAAGCAGGATAAATAAGAGCATTTTTGGTTTTGGATAATATTTCATAAGTTCTGTCCATATAATCAGCCAGATATGAGAATGATTGGTCAATGTGCCCCGACTCCTCCCCCGCCCTGACCATATTGACATAAAAGTCCGAAAAAATATCGGGGTGTTTAGAAAGAGCAGCCGAAATAGAAGAACCTCCCTGCAAATCATCAACAACTTGAAGAAGATGTTTTCTCAAAATATGATTTTCGGCTTCGGCACCCACCAACTTAAAAATTCTCAAAGCAGAAACCTGCGACTCAAAAAGAGTAGATAGTTGTCTAGAAAGAATGACAACTTCTTTATTTGAGACCTTGTTTAAAAAAGGAATTTTTCTTAAAATATCATCACTGTTTTCTTCTTTAAGTTTAATATTTGAAACAACCAGTCCTCTTCTTTGCAAAGAAACTATGGCTATGTCATTACTAAAAGCTTCTATTTCTCCCTCTTCTCTCTGCCCTTCTTTATTTACCGCTTTATATAAAAAAATCATAATTTTATTTTATTGTAAATAACGAAGCACTAACATCACTTGCTAACAGTTTATCTCCTTTATAATCAGAATCAAAATTCTTTGCGGTTTCACTATTTATAAGATATCCATTTATATATCTAGTAAGACGATTGTCCATTGTTCCTTCAACGCAATTCTCTTTTTCAGAAGTACAAAAAGGGTGTCTGCTTAAAATAAGAATGCGGTATTGTCCGGCCGGTGTTGGCGAAATAATTGAGTCTATTCCAGCATCATGAATAAGATTTTCTATATTCCAAAAAAATTTATTATAACCAACATCAACTTTCCCAATATGCCCCACAAGGGTGTTGTCTGAATTTAATAAGTATAATTCTATTAAGTCTTGAGAGGTAGTTTGATTTTTAAAATTTTTGCCAATTTTATATTCGATAGTTATTAACTGATTCTGGTTAAAAATTTCTCCGCCGTTTGGATATATGAGATTAAGATTATCTTCATCTATTAAGGTTGGGGGTTGCTGTGTGATCTTTTGCTCATAATTTTTTACAAAAACATTTTCTGGAACCTTTGTTAAAACTGGGTAAAAGTTTAGGTTTTGACCATTACGAATTACACTTGTTGAATAGGTAGTAATTTCGTAATTTTTATTTCCATATTGTCCAACGAAATCTTGCCATTCAGATAATGAAAATGTCGTTGTACTTTTAAATACTTTTTCTAAAGAAAATTTATTACTAGAAAACTTAAAAAGCACAATGTGCGTATTTCCATCATCTCCAAATTGAACAAACATTCTTTGATTACCTATAAATTGAACTTTATCAGGAAAACGCCATACTCCCTTGGCGTTTTCTTCTTTATTATCATAAACAGGACGAAACGGGACAAGTGTTTGAATAGATTGCCAATCATTTTGTAAATTCACCATTTCATCTTTTAAAGTTGACTTTTGAAAAAAGTCTTTAATTTCTTGCCATAAAATATCAAAAGTTGGTCTTGCTGTAGCTGTAAATTTGCTATCAGGATTGTTCTTTTCAGTTGGAGAAAAAGCACCAGATTGCCACACTGCTTGACAATAATATCTATGAAATGCTAGAAGATTAATATCCATTTTCTCCATTATACAACTTGATTTAACGGTCTTATTATTATTTTTTGATTTTATATTCACCAAATAACCAAGTTGTACTCCTTCTGGAAGATAATCCCACTCATAACTCTCATTGTAATTAGCTTCGGCGCCTTGCCATCCTAGCCCCTCAATATTTACAACAGTATTTGGATCAATTTTTATTGGACGAAAATAGTAAAGTAAAAAACTTACCACTAAAATAATAGCCACAAAAAACACTATTAGTATTATTTTTTTTGTTAAACTGAGTTTTTGGTAAATACTATAAATCATTTCTTTTTTCTTTGTGTTAAATTATATCATAAACTGAATCTTTTGAGTTTTCCACATTATCTCTTGACTTTTTTTACTACTTTGCTAGTATATGGACATCATTCGCAAATCGCCACGCTTCGTGGCGATTTGTATTATGGATCTTTCTTTATCCTCATTTTCCAACTATTAATTTCCACAAAATAAACTTTTCCCTTATTACTTTTAATTAAATTCTTGAGCTTTGTAGAAAATCTTTTTGTTAAAATTCCTGGTTTTTTAACCCCAGCATTTGACGAAATAATATAAACTTTCGTTCCTTTTTCTAAGACTTTTTTTATCAAATATTCAAAATCTCCATCACCAGTAAATATTAAAAACTCTTTATCTGGTCCGGCCTCTTCCATAGCATCCACGGTCAAATCAACATCACAATTTGATTTACTATTGTAGCCCATATCAACAACTTCAACATTTTCTTTTCCGCAGTGAATACATTTTAAGTGAATAGTTTTATCAGGTTTTTTGTATGCATAAACAGTCTTTGATCTGACAATGCAACCACTTTGTGATAACGATTCAAATTCTTTTGCTGTTTCAGAATCACCCTCGTTTATTCCAGAATAAAAAAATATTTTTTTACATTTCCATTTTTCATTCAAATATTTGCAAAGTTTGTGCCAATCAGTTATAAAACCAAGTAATTTTTGGGTTGTGCTGACTGTGTTTTGAACATCAACAAAAGCATATCTTTCTGTCGTATCGTTTAATTTCATTGAAAAAATTATATTTATACTAAAAAGTATATCATAAAATTTATGTAAATTTAATTTGTGGGGATTACAAAACAAAAAACCGCCCTGGCATCCTCGCGGACACCAGAGCAGTTTGCAACTAAAGTTGCAGATTCAGAACTTCTTACGACGCCCGCGATAGCCGGCAACGAAACAACCCCAGCAAAACTAGACCACCTCCGGTCAAAAACAAATTCAGAGGTTCCGGCACGGCGCCGGCGTTGAAGCTTGGATCGGGGTAACTCTCCTGAGAGAAGTTACTCCACGAACTCCCGCTTCCTCCACTCGCCCAGCTCGTATTGTTAAAAGACGAACTCCCGCCGAGCCAGTTTGCTCCGCCGGCGTTTTTGAAGAAGTTATCCCAGCTTTCACTGGAATTTCCCCACGCCCAGGTAGTGAGGGTGATCGTGGTCCAATCGGACCAGAGCGACACACCCGACCCCCACTGGCCCAGCGAATAATACGAGCCGGAGGAAAAATAATCCTCCCACCAGTCGACCCCGTTGCCGGAGCCATACCTATAGTCGTCCGAAAAACTGAACGAGCTCGTTTCCGCCAACCCAAAGTTGGCGATGCCCTGCCACCAGCCGGACGATTCCGTGCCGGCGTATTCATTGTAGTCGTTGCGGTTGGTGGTGGCGTTTTGCCACCGAGACTCCAGAATCCACCCCGGCACACTAAAAAAAGAATTGCCGGAGCCGGCGGTTGTAGCCGTGAATGTGTTAAAATTGTTGTAAACACATCCGACGGCCGAATTTGGCCCGCAGGGCAGACCGAGGTCATACACCGGGCTAGCGACGCAAAGCGACGCCAACAAAAACATGGCAAAGAACATCTTGAAATTGGTCATAGAATCCTCCCTTGGATTCATATATAGTTTAGCATACTCAATCCAAAAAGTCAAGCAAAAACAGCTTTATTGGTCCCAATCCCAAAATACCCTTATTTTAAGGCATTTTCTTAAAGTATTACTCCGAGTTAGAATTTTTATGTTTAGTTTGGCTCATAATTTTATGCTAAAATAATATCATGAAAGAAAACCAAGAACAAATTGATTACTGCAATATTTTAACTGCAAATACCAGAGAAGTCTATGACAAAATTGGTTCTATTTTTTGTCCGTGTTTGAAAGAAAATGTAACTTTTAATGCAAAAGGATTCCATCACCTCTTATACGAACCAATTGGCACACCCAGAGATATAAAAGAAAGAATTCACAAACTCATATTATTTCCCCTAGCCGTTCCGGTTATAAAAAATGCCAAAAAAGTTGATGAGGAAAGAATGATGATTTTACCAAGTAGGAAAAAATCATTAGCTCCTAAAAAAGCAAAATACATAGCACTTGTGGCGATGGTCGGAAAAAACAGAAATGTAAAAGTAAAAGTTATATTGTTAAAAGTGGGTAATGGAAAACTTATTTTTTGGAGCATTATGCGTTTAACCAAAAGCAAAAATAACCATCAAAAAACACCTGAAAATTAAGGTGTTCTTTGGTGTGCCTGCTTTTCGGCTTAGGAAATTCCTTATCCGAACAAGGCTTACGCCCACAAGCACACTAGTAGTATACACATTTGAAATAAAAAAGCAAGGGTTGGGGATTAGAATTATAATAATTTTTCCAGAGATTTAGGGTCGGTGGAGTAAAGGTAGGCGTTTTCAACGCTAATTTTTCCTTCATTAACTCTTTGGACCAAACAACGGTTGAAATCAATCATTCCCTCCTGCGAGCTGGTTTCTATGACCGTGTTTATTTCATGAGTGCGTTTGTCGCGAATAAGATTTGAAATGGCAGTATTGTTTATTAAAAGCTCGTAAGCCGGAACAAGACCTCCTGATATTTTAGGAATAAGTCGTTGGGAAAATATACCCGACAAAGAGGCCGCCAATTGAATGCGAATCTGGTTTTGCTGGCTGGATTCAAAAGAATCAATAATGCGGTCAACGGTCTGAGCAGCGTTGTTGGTATGCAAAGTGGAAAAAACCAAATGGCCTGTCTCAGCCGCCGAAACAGCTGTAGACATAGTATCCGGATCTCTCATTTCTCCAACCATAATAACATTCATATCGGCTCTGAAAGAATCGTGGAGAGCAGTAGCAAAACTCGGCGTATCCGTACCAATTTCTCTCTGGTGGATAACGGATTTTTTTTGGGTGAATAAATATTCAATAGGATCTTCTATTGTAATTATATTTTCCAATCTTTCATTATTTATAATATCAATCAGTGAAGCCAGAGTGGTTGACTTGCCGTGTCCCGTCGGACCGACAACCAAAAAAAATCCTGATTTTAATCTGGCAAAATTTTCCAAATATTCAGGCATATCCAATTCAGCCAAAGTGGGAATTTTTTTGAGAATATGGCGAAAAACCATACATATTTTCTGCTGGTCCAAAAAGGCGTGAGCCCTGAATCTTTCTCCTTTGTGATCATAAGCAAAATCGGCGCCCTGAGAAGTTTTGAAAATACTTTTTTTTGAATCCGAAAGAACACTTTCCAAAATATTCTGCATTAAGGTTTTAGTAAATTTTGGATATTTGGTCAGAGGTACCAAAGTCCCAGAAACTCTCAAATAAGGATTTCTTTCTTCAGAAATATGTAAATCCGAAGCTCCTTCTTTTACCACCAAATCTACTAAAGTATCTAGATCGTTCATGTTTTTTATTTTTTATCTTTTATAACTTTTAAAGCTTCGGTTACCACTTCCGATGGGGTAGCGGCTGATTTAACTATATAACCGGAAACTCCCAATTTTTGGGCTAAGGTCATATCTTTTTCGTCATTTTGATTGGTGAGCATAATAACAGGAATACCCTCGGCCAATTTATTTTTACGCATTTCTTCAAGAACTTGGAGACCATTTATCCCCGGAATTACAATGTCCAAAAGAATGAGATCAGCTTTCTCTCCGTTTTTTAATTTTTCAAGCAGAACTTCTCCGGATTTATAAGCCTCCACCGCCACATCACTGCCATTAAATTTTGTGACATACATATCAACCAAAAAATCATCATCATCTACTATTATTATTTTATACTTTTTTTCCTCCATCATGTTTCTTATATCTTTAATGTTTTTACTATAACATATTATACTCCTCAAATGGGATAACTCGTTCAAAAACTTTTATGAGAGCGTCGTCTTTCATGGTTAACATGCCTTTGCTTCTGGCACATTTCCAAATTTCTTGCTCAACCGGGTTCTTGAGAATAATTTGTTCCATTTCTTTGTCAATTTCAAGCACTTCCATCACCGCCACTCGCCCCTTAACACCGCTCGGACAATTTTGAACTGGAGTAATTTCGTATATTTCTTTACCAGTAGGAATTTCTTTTTTATAAATTTCTGGCAAGTCGGAAAATTGTTTGTCTATCATCATTTTTATGCTGGCATCAACTTTTACGGCCTTACCGCCCCCGGAACAAAACGATCTTGCCAGTCTTTGGGCCATAGCCAATGCTAAAGTGGGAGCAATTAGGTAAGGATCTACACCCATATCAATAAGGCGGGGAATCACTCCGATGGCATTATTGGTGTGAATGGTGGAAAAGACCAAGTGGCCGGTAAGAGCGGCTTGAATGGCCAACTGGGCTGTTTCCTTATCTCTAATCTCGCCCACCATAATAATATCGGGGTCTTGACGCAAGGTAGTTCGCAAACCGGAAGCAAAAGTGTATCCGATTTCCGGCATCACCTGAGACTGACTTATGCCATCCATATCATATTCAATTGGGTCTTCCAATGACAAAACATTTTTATGATCTTTATCCACCTCATTAAGCATGGCGTACAAAGTGGTTGATTTACCGCTACCGGTGGGACCAGAAATTAAAATGAGACCATAAGGCAAATCCAAAGCTTTTTTTATTTTATCTAAATTGCTTTTACTCAGCCCCAATTCACTCAATCTACGAATACCTTTTTCCTGATCCAAAATACGAATAACCACTTTTTCACCAAAGTGGGTGGGAAAAGTTGAAACTCTAAAATCTATTTTTCTGCCTTCTAATTTAGCTGAAAATCTGCTATCCTGGGGTTTTCTTTTTTCATCCAATCGCATATTGGACATAATTTTAATACGCGCCACCACAGCCGAATGAACTCTGGAGGGAAGAACCAAAGAAGTATTCATAATGCCATCTACTCTAAAACGAACGCGCACATTTGAAGCTGTCGGTTCAATATGAATATCGGAAGCCCTACCGTCAGTAGCATATCTCAAAATAGTGGCTACTATTTTGGTAACCGGAGCATTTTCAATAATTTTGGCATTTTTGCTTTCGGAGACGGTTAAATCGCTTACATCTTCACCTTCGCTTAATTTTTTTTTCTTGCTTTTCTCTTCTTTCTCCTCTTCCTCTCCTCCGGAAGATTCAATTGTAAATTCCGTTTCCAGTTCGGTCAAAGCTTTGGTCACTTCACCCGAAAGACCTTTATAAAGTTTTATAACTTTTTCAAAATCTTCTTCTGAAATAAGAAAAATTTTGAACGGTAAATTTATTTTGGAGGAAATAAAATTCAAAGCATCTCTGGCCGAAATATTATCAGGATCTCTAACACCAACTTCCAAAACGCCGTTATCAACTCCGATTGGCACCAACTGATAATAGACAGCGGCTTCCTCGGGAATGTAATCAAGAATTTTGCTTGTTATTAAAGAAACATCAACTTTTTTGATGGGTACAGCATAATATTCGCCCTTGGCTTTTAGTATATCTTCCTCGCTTATTCCCAAAGAAAGAAGCTCTCTCTCAATATCTCTTTCTGAAGATTCCGTTTTTCCCTTTATGGATGAAATATCTTTAGCTTCAATTACTCCTTGTTTTACTAAAATATCTAATACGCTCATAGTTTAATTTTTACAACTTAAATTATACACCAATCCATCAAATCAAGTATTAAAAGTGTTGATATTATGCAAAAACTACTTCCTCACTATTTTTAATTAAATTTAAATAAGGAATATAATTTATAATCGGTGTTTTTTCCATCAAAAAAAGATATTCTTTATGGACACCATCTGAATTTATCCATTCATTTGTCCATCGCATACTACTCATAATATTTTTTTTATAATCTATTTCTATAATTTTTAACACTTTTCCGGATTCATTAAGAATATTTGTAAGTTCCTCTTTTGTTGCTCTACCTCCAGAACTATAAGAAAGTAAAATATATTTCGCCTTTGTATTTTGAATAAGCGTTCTAATAGCTTCCATTGCCATGAATGATCCTTTATCATTTTTTCTAAACTCTTCAAACACAGAGGCAGAGATTGTGTCTCTTGAATCCTCTCTTCTGTTCACTTTACCAAAAATTACAGGCTTATCGTGTTTTACAACAGTTGTCCAAATATGATAATAGGCGGAATATCTGACTCGGCTCGGCGGCATTTTTTCATTATTAGATCCATAAGGCGGATCAAAATACGCCAAATCAAAATTATTGTTTTTAACAACTTCAAAAATATCTTCTCGTAAAACCTTATGACTGCCTTTGGGTTTTTTCAAATCCGGCAATTTTAATATTAAATCGTTATAAGATCTTTTAGACCACTTGGAAAGATACGCCGAAAAATGTCCGAGCGTGCTATCTACAGAGTCCAAAGCAAATAACAAACTAGTAATAATAACTGCTTTGTCAATGTCGTTTAATTTTAATTTTTCTATTTTATCTCTTATGGCGTCCAGTTTTTGAGTGTTCTTTTTTTGAAATGGCATTTTTTCACTCATTTCCTCGTCCCCCCCATAATTAGCTGTGAACCAACCATTGTATCCTTTAAGGGCGTTCAGATCATCAAGTATATTTTGATAATATTTTTTGTCTCTACTATGTAATAAAAAACATTTTGCGCACGCTTCCGACCAATAAGAAATATCGTTTGATATTACATCATACCCCGCCTGAGAAAAGGCTTGACTTACTCTGGTTGAACCGCTAAAACCATCAAGCACATTTTTTATTTCCAAATCTTTTATACTTTCCAAAATATAAGGAATTATTTTCAACTTTGAACCGGCATATTTAATGCCTTGAGTTTTTATATGAGAAAAATCTTTTTCACCAAATAAAGTGCTTGACATATTATGTTTTTTTCAAATTATCAATGTCTTTTTGCAAAATTTTATTTGCTTCTTCGTGACCAACATAAGTAGCATTGAGTGCAAGACCTATTAGTTTTACTAAAGATAAATTATCTTTATATTCTATCCAGCCATTTGTTAATGAATCAAAAAACAAAACCGCTCTTTTTGTATTTGTCCATAATCCTCGTTGAAGTGCATTTGCCGATGTTCCGCCATATCTTACTTCACATATATATTTTTTATTTTTATCCTGAAAAACATAGGTTGGATGAATTCTGCCATTTCCTTTAGTAATTTTAGAAATTATCGCTGTTTGTATTTTTGCTTTTTCACTATCAAAAATCATTATGTTACATTTCTTTTCTTTTTCATTGTAAATAAGGGGTAATACATTTATATTACTAAAATCCGTAAAATTTTCTGAGTTAAAAATTTCAGCAATTATTTTTTCATCCTTAATTATTTTTTTGCCAAAACTTTCAAGAAAAGAAAACATTTTGGATTTCTTATCTGTAGAAAGTTGCAATGGTCCATCACCATAAGCCTTTAAACTTAAAGGAAATTTTTCTCCATTCAATTCATTTATAATTACAATGTCTTCTTCATGTTCTTTAGCTCTATATAAATCCTTGCCAACATGAACACTTTTGAAGTCATACATATACTGATTTATAAATTCGGCAATCCCTATTTCCGCCAAATCGCCATGAGTTTTATTGCCAATAATTCTCATAGTAAAAATATTAGAGAGGGTTGTCTCTATAAATCTTTTATCTTTTTCAATGAGAAGTTTGAATCTTTTTTGAAAATCTTTATATAATCTCATACGAACCCATTATACCATACCACGAGCAAAATTAGGGTGAAAATGGATTTTTTTTGCCGATAGGCAGAACTGGCAAAATGGTTTCTATGGATTTTAGAGAAGTAAATTTTGGATCGCTCATTACTTTTGTATCAAAACTAATTTTTTCAACTTCATTCATTATAATCCCCACTTTCTCGGCCGTGCTCATTTTTGCGCTTTCTTCCGCCAAAAAATCAGTGCTTGGCGAAGTAAAAATAACTTTATAACCAATAACAAGAAGTCCTATAAGTATTATTACCAAAATAATCGGTCTTTTATTTTTTAAATTTTTCATCTCATTTTATGATTTAAGCCAATATGTTTCGAATTCTACTTGATACGAATTGATGTCTTTTTCTTGAGTTTCTAGCTTTGTGGATCTTACATCCAAAATTCTTAAACTTTTTTCTAAATCATTTATAAAACCACTGAATTTATCATAGGGAGCTTTAAATGAAAAACTAATGACTGCTGAGTTGTAAGGTTTTGAAGGTTGAGCGGTGGCAATTGAATCTCCAACTGAGGAACTCGTCTCTTTTGAAGAAAATTTATCCACTATTATACCGTAACCCATCGCCACTTTATCAATTTGGGCAACTAATTTTACAAAATTCAAGGAACTTGGCAAAATAGTTTCTATATTTTTTCTGTCTTGTGTTGATATTTTATTAAATTCCGTCAAAAGTTCATTCTTCTTGTTTTCAATATTGTTGACCACTTCTAAAGTATTTTCATATTTTTGTTTTTCTTCCAAAAGCGAAGAAATTTCTCCGGTTTTTGGATAAATAAAAACATACCCGATAGAGAGAGTAAGAATTATGTAAGCTATTATGGTTATATTACTCATAAATAAAAATTTTAGGGTCAACGGAAACTTTTAAATCAAAAGAAACCAAACCTTTTTCGTCCAAATTTAAATTAGAGAACGACGCCGATTTGAAATCCTCATTTTGAGCAAAAGCATTTTCCTGCAAAGCCACTGCGGTGTAGCTCTGAGCTTTACCTTTCAAATCTATAGACAAATTTTTTTCTAATCCCCTATAATCAAAGCTGGTAAAATAAACCGAGCTCACGGTTGAGGAAGCTAGTGAGTCCAAAAGATTTGATATTACCTGGTGTTTGGCAACAATTAATTTAATCGTTTCCAATTTCTTGCTGAATTGAGACATTTCGTTAATAGTTTTTTTGTCTATATTTTTTTCTGATTCTGCCAGCTGTGATTGAAGATTTTTTATTTCATTTTCCAAAACACCTTTGTAAAAAAATATACCAACAGAAACAACTATGGAAGTGGCGAAAAGAGAGACGGCTAAAACGCCAAAAATTCCGGCTTTCTTTTTTTTGAAAACTTCTTCGGTGATCGGTTCTTTGGGAATAAATGATGATTGAAAATTTGGCGCCATAACTTACAAATAATTATACTCCATAAAAATACGCAAGGTAAATAAATGTGTTGATTACTTTATACAAAAAACTAGCGGGTCAAATGGTACATTTGACCCGCCCGGACAAATATTTCACTCACCGACGAGAGCTTAAAGTTTCTAACATGAGTTCCTCTTTGATTCTTCTCGCTTCTTCTTCAAGAAATTCTGCCAGTCGCCTACGAGTTGCTTTGGCGGGAAGAAGATGCAAAATTTCTTGGATAGTCTTTTCCGTCTTACTCTTTTCCCTTTGAAAACTAATGTATCTTTGCCTTTCTCTTCGACTTCTTTTTTGTCCAAGAATCTCGTTGGCTTCTTTCAAAATACCGTCAAGATCTGATTTCGTACTCATAACGAACCTCCCTACTTTCAGTATAATCAGCAACTGATTTAAGTCAACTTATTTCTCCCCTCACCTTCGCAAGGTGAGGGGCAATCCGACGCAAGTCGGATGGGGTGGGGTCGAGAAAATTTGAAGATGACCTTTTGGGGCAGGATCTTCAAAGGTCATCTTCTGGGAAAGGAAATCAAATTTCTTGAAGACAACGCAGAGCGGCGCCGACGGCGACAGTGAATTCGGGGCCGGTTATTTTGAGAGTTTCCCGTAAGAAAGCGGGAGTTTCAACTTTTTCAAAAGGATCACCTGAAATAACTTCTACTTTAAAATTTTGAGTTGCCAGCTCTCTAAAACCACGAAGAGCTGATCCCCCACCGGTTAAAAACACAGACTTTATATTCCTGTTTCCTTTTTTTTGAAAATCAAACAAAAATCTGTTGGCCTCTGAAAATATATTTTCGGCAATAACGGTAACCGTTTCAGAAAGATCCACTCCATCAATGGTCTTACCCATGCCAACAGATCTCTTGATGACTTCGGCCTCTTCTATTGAAATATTCAAAGTTCTGGCGATATTGGCGGTTATATCCTGAGAACCTCTGTTTATGGTGTGCGAAAGATGAACCAAACCTCTTTCAACAATATACAATTTGGTGGCCGAAGCTCCCATATCAAAAATCATAATGGGTCCGTGTATTCCTTCTAAAACCGCCCTTATAGTGCTAAAAACTTCTATTTCAAAAAACTTAGCGTCAAGACCTGTTTTTGAAATAATTTCTTTATATTGATTAATAATATTATTGTGGATAGCCACCAATAAAATATCTATTTTTTTATTTTTGCTTTCACCTTTTACTGCCGGAATTTCTTCAACTTCCAATTTTGGTATAATAGACCAATCGATGGTAACATCCGATATCGGCACCGGTATATATTTGCGAGCCTCAATGGGCACCATCATAGCAAGTTCCCTTTGCCCTATATCAGGCATCTCTATAACCGAAAGCAGTGAGGCTTTGAAAGGTATAGCCAAACCGCAAACTTTAGTAGTTATAGCCACTTCTTTTTCCGAAAGAAGATCATTCATTGCCTGAGCTATTTTGTTAGTTGGTAAATTAGTGGACTGGCCGATTGAAACTCCACCGTAAGGGCCAAGAGAAAGTTCTCCGTATGTTTCCAACACGGCCTTATCGCCCCTTTTTTGAAGTTGCACCACCTTTATAGAAGAAGAGCCTATATCAATACCTAGGGCACTGGTACTTTTCCTTTTAAAAATGTCAGAAATGAAACTCATCCCGTTAGTGAAAAATGGCATTGTTTTTGGAAGGTGCCATTTTTATAGCTTAAATATCTAATAATATACTTAACCAACAATAACATTCTCATTTTAAATAATAAAAACTTTCCTATGCCATTTTCTACTACGGGACTCATATTGTATTATTATAGCATGTGGCAGAAAATAATTGAATTTGTTCAAAACCTCTTGGTACCCGAAGACTCAAAAATTAAGGGGCTTATGAATCTTGAGCCGGGAGTGATGCGAGACCTTCTGCCTAAGTCAGCCGTTTATTCAAAAGATATTTTTGTTCTTTTTGATTACCAAAATAAAATAGTCCGATTTATAGTTAAAGCCATAAAATATAAAAATAATCAAAATTTAAGAAAAAGAATTGCCTGTTATTTTTATGAAGAATTAGTAGATATGTCTTCAGAAATTTCTCTTTTTGAAGGTTCTCCGCCACTTTTAGTGCCTATGCCCATGAGTCCAAATGAAAAAAGAAAAAGGGGTTTTAATCAGTGCGAGGAATTGGTGAGAGAAATTAAAAAGTTGGGAGGCGATAATATAGAAGTTTCTTATAACACTTTAAAAAAAGTGAGAGAAACAAAAAGACAAACTGAATTAAGTAGAGAAGAGAGAATTTTGAATGTTAAAAATAGTATGAGTGTTGATGATTTTTTAAAAACAAAAAATCGCGTAATAATAGTTTTAGACGATGTCTTCACAACTGGTGCCTCTCTATCCGAAGCTCGCCGAGCTCTTTTGGAAGCTGGCGCCAAACGCGTTATTGGGATTTTTATAGCGCACTAGGCAAAAAATCCCAACTGCTTGGGATTTTTTAGCACTAGTGCGAACCGCAGTCATGTTTTTGTAGCAACAAAAACAGACGAGGTCGGGTCGGGAAATTTTGCGAGTGACGACGAGCAAAATATTCCTGACCATTAAAACTAAGGCATTACTTTTCTTTCAACTATAGAAACTCGACTAACAAGAGATTCAAATTCATAGCGATCAACTTTTTGTACTAAATTGTTTTTCATAACATTAATATCTGACTGCATAACATCTAGTCTCTGATTGATACCATCCATTCCCTCTTTTACAATTTTAAACCCATCTTTTGTTTGCTCTTGAAGTATGCCTAAATATCTTTCTGTCTTTTTGTCTGAATCCGATTGAACTTTTTCTATTATTTTTTCTATATCTTTATTTGCCATGAACCCCATTATAGCAAACTTAAATTTTTATTGTCAATAACACGACAGGAATACGAGTCATTTTGTATCTTAAATTTTAACCATTTCGTCCTTGTGGACAAAATGGTTGTGGATAACTTCGCCACTGTTCTCACAAGCAATTTTTGCTTTATCAATTACATTTAGAAATTTACGATAATCAAGATATTCCAAAACCTTAGCCAACTCTCGCGATGACCAATATTCCGAGCCATTATTATCCAGTTTTTTAATTGTTTCAAATATATTTTCTTTCATAAAAGATGCTTCGTACGCCAGTTTATTTCAAAAGAAATCGAGTATTTATCTGGAATCTGCCATTTTGAAAACCTCAACCAAAGAAACTGAAATTTATTCTCAGCAATCTTTCCAAACCCAAATCTATTTAAAGTAAGTTCTATATCTATAACCATAATTTTATATCTAAACCATATCATTTTTAAACCAAAAAATACAGAAAAAGGAAATGGCTCAATGAGAGATGCCGTTGAGCCGTTCCATAAATCCCCGCTTAATTTAAGAGGGGTTGGGGAGTTAGAAATTTAAGGGTGACCCTTGGGAAAAACGAGAATTATTTTTTCTTGAACGGAAAGCCGAGGGATTTGAAAAATTCCAGGGTGT
>ERZ1292629.560-Hain-H43-01um-R1-560-length-40730-cov-7_pt1 | contig 40730 bp, 38 predicted proteins | sample MGYA00564399_ERZ1292629 | MGnify/ENA primary metagenome ERZ1292629 (study PRJEB36523, sample SAMEA6512636) | groundwater metagenome | collected 2019-01-08 | study: AquaDiva: Metagenomics assemblies of 32 groundwater samples
ACTGGGATGCTGTAAGAAATGAAACTATCGCTAATTCAAAAGTGCAGTCTTGCAACACCTGGTGCACAGACGGATATTGCACCTCTTCCCCATTAGGTGGACCAATTCCTACGAAAGTGCCTAGAAATCCAGCCAGCAATATTCAATAGAGAACTTTGCAAAATCGCTCAAAATTCTCTAACGATAAGTTTGAAACGCTGAAACTCTTCTATTTTTTAGACTGAAGATTTCAGACAAGTATTAATTCAAACTTCTCAATAAAACTCTTACAGTATAAACCGAAAACATAAGGTTTAAAACCTCTCCTATGTCTCAATTTTTATGACAACCTTGATAGAACTAGACAATGTAGAAAAGCATTACCAAATGGGAGAAAACTTAGTGAAAGCCGTAGACGGAATTTCAATAAAAATAGAAAAAGGAGATTTTGTAGCGATAATGGGTCCTTCTGGATCAGGAAAATCAACATCTATGAATTTAGTGGGTTCTTTAGACTTACCAACACATGGAGAAATATATCTAGACAACAAAGATATTGCTCATTTAGACGAATCACAATTAGCTCAAATAAGAGGAAAGAAAATAGGGTTTATCTTCCAAGGCTTTAATTTAATACCTAACTTAACAGCAAAAGAAAATGTTATGCTTCCAATGCTCTTTCAAGGTCTAGATTCCGAGCATAGAGAACAGAAAGCGGAGGAATTGTTAGCTCTTGTTGATTTAAGTGAGCGAATAGACCATTACCCTGGACAATTATCAGGCGGACAACAGCAAAGAGTAGCTATCGCTCGTTCGTTAGCTAACGATCCAGAAGTTATTCTAGCTGATGAACCAACAGGTAATTTAGACACAAAAACAGGGGAGAAAGTATTAGGTTTTCTTGAAGATTTAAACAAGAAAGGAAAAACAATAATCATGGTAACTCATGATCCTAACTTAGCTCAAACACATGCAAAAACAATTTATTGGATCAAGGATGGTAAAGTGGAAAAGCTTACAAAAAGAGTGAAAGGCGTTTGGAAAGAGATAAAAGGTTAATTGTAACCCTTGTTAAGTTACCACAAAACAAACATTTTTAAATCAATAAAATCTAAGATAAACATGGAAAAAATAGGAATAAAAATATCTACAGCATTGGTTTTTTTAGTCTTAGCTATCTCTCTTTCCTCAGCAGTTACTTTAAATTCAGTAGACGTTGATCCCATGTCACCTGGAAAAGAAGGGTCAATAAGGATGGAAATAGAAAATATTCTAAATGAAGATGTTGAAGACGTTTCAGTTTCTCTTAAATTTATAAATACACCATTTATACCTATTGGAAGTTCAGACGATTCAGTAGATGAAATAAATGAAGATGACGAAGAAAGTTTTGTATTCAGAATAAAAGCTTCAAATAATATTTTACCTGGAGATTATGAAATTCCTTACACAATCACATATAGGCTAAAAAACTCTGATAATCAACTTACAAAATCAGGTTCGATCGGGATCAAAGTAATTTCAAATCCAGAGCTATCATTCACAATTAATGTAGAAAATCCTGTTGAAAACCAAAAGGGAAAAATATCTATAAAAATAGTAAACAAAGGTTTTTACGAAGCAAGGTTCGTTTCAATAAAGGTTCTTCCTACATCATTTACTTTACTTTCAGATCCTGAAATATACATAGGGAGCGTCGACTCTGACGATTTTGAAACAGCAAACTTTGACGTCATTTTCAAGAAATCAGGCAACTCTAATGTTGAGGCAACCGTTGATTACATAGATTTTGAGAATAAAAAACAGACAAAAAGCTTAGATCTTCCAATATCAGTTTATTCACAGGAAAAAGCTCTTGAGCTAGGAATAATCCAAGCAAATCGTGTTCCACTTTACTTAGGTTTGTTGGTAGGCTTAATTGTTTTAATCTTCGTAATAAGATACATAAGAAGACGCATGCGTTTGAGGAAAAGCATGCAGGCAAGAAATACCAACGGAGGTAAATAAAATGGAAGATGAAAGTCTTTTAGTTATAAGCGTTAAAAGAGTAGTAAAAGAAGAGAGCAGACTTGAACAAATATATGCTGGTCCAGGCACTATTGGAGACTGGGAGGACTTCGTTCCTGCAGGATATAAAAGAGAAGCAGAGTATAGAATTCTAAATATTTTCAGATCTGTCACACCCAATAGACTAGATGTTGAAGACTATGCTGCTAAAAGGGTAGCACATGGAAAATATAATGTTCATTCTCATCAACGTATTAACCTATTTGGTTCAGACATAGATCATTTAGTTAGATTTTTACGACCTAAAGGAGAGAGAAGATAAAATGGAAAAAGAAACAGGCACAGAGCCAAATGGGGTAAGAAAAGAATTTTTCATAACTGATCCAAATGGAGAAGTTGTTTATGAAGGAAATGGCAGTTTTTTTAACTGGAGAGATTTAATTCCAAACGAACATAGAGGTAGCGAAAGCTATGTTATAACTAGTTTTCATTCAGACGAATCTGACAGTATATTTTTAGAAAATTGGCGAGCTCATAGAGTAAGTGATAATTTTTATGCTACAGACATTCAACAAACTTCAACTTTAAGTGCACCTATTCTTAGTAGACTAGTCTCATTCTTAGCAAGAGTAAATTCAGATAGGAGGTAAATCTCCATGATAAAAGATTACATAGTTCTAGCTCTAAGAAACCTAAGAAAAAGGGGAATAAGGTCCTGGCTTACAATGTTAGGCGTTTTCTTAGGAATAGCCGCAGTTGTCTCTCTAATTTCCCTAGGTCAAGGCCTTAGAGAAGCAATAACAGGACAATTCTCAAATCTTGCTCCTGATTTATTAACTTTCACTTCAGCAGAAACTGGCTTTGGTCCTCCAGGAAGCACAGCAGTCCATAGATTAACAGATCACGATCTAGATTTAGTAAAATCAATTCAGGGAGTAAAAAGAGCAATCCCTAGGATAATTAGGGTTGTAAAAGTGGAATTTAACAATGTAGCTAATTTCGACTATATTGGAAGTCTTCCAGAAAATCAGGAAGATGTAGACTTTATTTATCACACTTTTAATGTGGAAGCATCGGAAGGCCGATTGTTAGACGCAAAAGAATACGGTAAAGTAATCTTAGGAGACGATTTCAAAAGAGAAAATCAATTTGAAAAAAAGATAAAAATCGGAGACAGGATAAACATTCAGGGAAAAGATTTTGAAGTCATAGGCTTCATGAAAAGAGCAAGTACATTTACAATTAATTCCGTAGTTTTAATGTCAGAAAAAGATCTCAAAGATATATTAAACATTAAAGATGAAATAGATTTAATAGCTATCCAAGTTCAAGATAAAGACATAGTTGAACAGGTTGCAAAAGATATAGGAAGAAAGTTTAGAAAAGACAGAAATGAAGAAGAAGGAGAAGAAGATTTTTCAATCCAAACTCCTGTCCAATCGCTTGAATCAATAAACACTATCTTAAATGTAATAAATATTGTAGTTGTAGGTATTGCAATTATCTCTCTATTTATAGGTGGAATAGGCATAGCAAATACAATGTTCACTTCTGTTTTAGAGAGAAGAAAAGAAATAGGGGTGATGAAAGCAATCGGAGCGAAAAACAAAGACATTCTTTCTATTTTCGTTACAGAATCCGCTCTTTTAGGCCTAGTAGGAGGAATTATAGGAGCCATAATTGGTCTTCTCCTCGCCCTTGGAGTTTCTTCGATAGCAAACGCAGCATTCAATGATGAAATCCTAAAAGTTTCAATTTCTTGGCCTCTTTTATTCGCATCAATTTCCTTCTCTTTAGTAATCGGAATTCTTTCAGGAATTATTCCAGCCTATCAGGCTTCTCGCTTAAATCCCGTGGAGGCGCTTAGAAAATGAGCCTAGTATCCGAAAAAAACAGAAATCTAAGAAGCGTAGCTACAGCATTAAAATATTCTGGAATAGAAACGCCGGAAGAAAGAAGACAAGTTATTAAGAGAATTAATTTTTACGCTAATCCAAGTCTGTCAGTTGCACAATCTTTCGTAATTCTTTCAGTATCTGAGCTTATTATTACATACTTAGAAAGAATAAATTCACAACCTTATTCTCATGCATTAGCCTGTTGTTTATCTTTTATATCTGCACTCCATGGACTTAACAATTTTAATAAATCTTTCTATCTAGTAAAAAATGCAAAAGAAATTGTCTCAGAGCAAAGAAGAAGACTAAGTAAAGATTATGTTCAAGATAACAGATCAGATGGAGAAACAGACTTATCAACTTATTTAGACAAAGCGAAATCTTTTGGCTTAGGAGGAATTTTAAGATGAAAGTTTCAAAAAGAATTACAGATTTGATAGGCACTATTAGAAATTTAAGAGATTTAAATTTATATGACAGAGAGGAAAGAAGAGAGATAGTAAATAGGTTTTATCGAGCACAAAGGATTAGCGGAAACTCAACTAAAAATTCTCGCCTTGCAGAAATATCAAATAATTTAGTTTGCCTGTTGCAAAGTTATGTAATAATCTCTTTTGATTTACCCATTGCCTATTTTTGTTTACCTGTTGCTTCATATTGGTTTAGTAATAAAATGAGGATAAAGGGGTTAAACGATGATTTTATTTCAAAGGTCAATACAACCAGTTATCTTCAAAGACAAATAATGTCTGGCGAATCCATAAGCGAACGAAGTAATAATTATGGTCTAGATAAACTACTAGGAGGCTCACAATGATCACCGACTTCATAAAAATTTCCATAAAAAACATAAAGAAAAGAAAGCTTAGGTCAGCACTAACTCTTCTAGGAATATTAATATCAATAGCAACCGTTTTTACTCTAATAAGCATCTCTCTAGGTTTACAAAAGGCAGTTGAAGAGCAATTCAAACTTCTAGGTTCAGACAAATTCTTTATTCAACCAAGAGGCCAACTAGCAGGTCCTGGAACAGGAGGAGCAGTTTCACTAACAGAAAAAGATGTAGACTTAATCAAAAAAGTTACAGGAGTTAAAGAACTATCTGCCTGGTCGGCAACAAGCGCTAAAATCGAACATGATAAAGAAATAAGATTCGTTGCAGTAGTTGGAATAGATCTAGATACCTCTGATTTATTTATTGAAACTGGAGCATACAAGGCAGAACAAGGTAGAGTGATAAAAAAAGGCGATACAAAAGATATAATGGTCGGTTCACAATATAGCGAAAGTTTCTTTAAAAAACCAATCAAGATCGGAGACACTTTGAAAATAAACGATGAAGAATTTAAAGTTCGTGGGATTTTGAAAACAATAGGAAATCCACAAGATGATCGTCTTATTTATATGCCTGAACCAGAATTCAGAGTTTTATTCAATGTCCCAGATAGGATAGATACAATAGTTGTCCAAGTTGTCGAGCAAGATAATTTGAAAGAAGTAGCTGATAGAGTTGACAGAAAGTTAATGAATTTCAGGAAGGTAGATGAAAAAACAAAAGACTTTACTATTCTAACTCCAGAAGAACTTCTTGAAAGTTTCGGAACTATTTTATCAGTAATAACTTCGTTTCTTTTAGGTGTAGCTGCAATATCTTTGCTAGTAGGCGGAATAGGGATAGCCAATACAGTCTACACTTCTGTTTTAGAGAGAACAAGAGAAATAGGAGTGATGAAAGCAATCGGGGCAAAAAACAAAGATGTTCTTTCAATATTTTTAATAGAGTCCGGAATTTTAGGTCTAATTGGAGGAATAATCGGAATATTATTAGGGTTGACAGTAAGCAAAACAATTGAATATATAGCAGTCAATCAATTAGGTACCACCCTGCTTCAAGCATCTTTTCCAGCCTACTTAATAATAGGCTGTCTCGTATTCTCAGTAGTCGCAGGAACGGTCTCAGGAATTTGGCCGGCTTGGAAAGGTTCAAAAATAAGGCCAGTTGAAGCTCTAAGATATGATTAGCTAAGATAATAAGCTAAATTTTATATAGATGATTCATCAATTAAAAAACATGAGAATACTCGAGTTAACTAATTTTTCAGCAGGGGGTTGCGGAGTATTTGCAAGAGTAAAAGAAGAGTCTTTAAGACTATCCAACTTAGGTCACACAGTTAAGATATTTTCTTCAAATTTAGAGAAAGGCACTTGGAAAATAGTTGCAGAAAATGAAAAGATAGGGCGCGTGTCTATAACTAGGTTTAAGGCAAAAAGGTTAGGGGGAGAAAGTTATATTCGCTGGAATTTTGAAGAAGAAGCTCTAAGATTTAAACCAGATATAATAATAGCCCATGGATACCGACACATACACACCCTCAAAGCAATTAAATTAAAAAATAAATTAGACTGCAAAGTAATTTTGGTGACTCATGCACCATTTGGTAGAAATAAAACTAGAAGCCAATTAGAAAATACCGTTGTCTATCTATTTGATAATTTAATAGGAAGAAAAACGATAAATAAATTTGATAGAGTAATAGCAATAACAAAGTGGGAAATGCCATTTCTAAAAGAAATTGGATTGAAAGAAGACAAGACTTTGTACATTCCAAATGGCATAAGAGAAAACTTTTTCAAAGATAAAAAAATAAGCAAAGAGCAAAATAAGCTCATCTATACAGGAAGAATAGTTTCAATAAAAGATTTAGAAGTGGTTATAGAAGCTTTTGAATATCTAAAAGATAAAAAAATAATCTTTGAGTTGTTAGGCCCTGCAGATGTAAAATATCTTTTAAGCTTGATAGAGCTAGTAAAAGCCGAAGGCTTAGAGAATAAAGTTTTTTTTAATAACAGAGGATACAACATAAAAGAGCAAATTAAGTTTTTAGATTCAGGAAAGATTTTTGTTTTACCTTCAATAAGTGAGGGGATGCCCCAAGTGTTAATAGAAGCAATGGCTAGGGGAAAGATAGTTATCTCAAGTGATAATCCTGGGTCGAAAGATTTAATTCAAAATGGAAAAAATGGTTACTTATTTAAAATAGGGGATGCGAGAGATTTAGCTGATAAAATAAACTTGGTTTCCTCAAAGAATAATACGCTTATGAAAGAAAATGCAACAAATTCCGTAAAAATCTACAGCTGGGATAAAGTAATAGAAAGTATAGAGAAAATGCTTAATCAACTTATGAAAAAACAGTAAATTTTTTGCTCAACTCAACAAAAGATTTATAATTTGACAACTTAGTCTACTAAAGTGGATCTATATTACGAATTAAGAAGATATAAGGCTAAATTAATAAAAGTATTAAGAACTTTTACCTATTATTTTGAGTATCTGTTTTGGTTGATTTTTTCATTCTCAAAGTTTAAAAAATATCCAAAAATAGTAAAAAGTATCCTTGTAATTAATCATGGAGCCCTAGGAGATATTTTTTGCTCATTAAAAACAATTTACAATTTATCTCTAAATAACCCTAAAATAAATTTATCATATCTAGTAGAGGAGCCTTTTCATCAAAACTTTAGGTTTTTAGAAAAATTAATGAAAATAAAAATAATAACAACTAAAGAGCTTAGTGAAAAAAATTTCGATCTAACTATAATCTTTAACAGTTTTCAAAATTTAAGCAAACACCGTGATAATTTAGGTTTTTGTATAGGAAACGAGTATTCTGGAGCTAAAGGGGCGTTTTATTCTATAAGAGACTTGTTCATTAATAGAAAACAAAAACCATTGTATAGGCATAAATTAAAACAAGAAATAGAAATAGTAAAACTTGCCGGGTTAAAAATTGGAAACACTTTGAAGGGTTTCAATAAAATTAATAATGAAAAAGTTGATAGTTTATTGAAGAAAAATAAAATAAAAGATTTTGCTATTATTCATCCTTCTGGAAGAAATTTTGCTGATATTTTAAAACAAGGCAAAATTCCTAACCTTGCATGGCCCTTTGAACGGTTCTCAGAAATAGCCGATTATTTAGCTGAAAATTATGGTTACGATGTAATTATCAGTGGGAGCAAGGAAGAAAAATTTATTGGAGACATACTGATAAACAAATGCAAAAATAAGAAAAAAGTAATAAACTTTTCTGGAAAATTAAATATTGAAGAGCTTGCAAGTTTAGTGTCCAGAGCAAAATTAGTTTTAAGTGTGGATACTGCAACTGCGCACATCTCTGAGTTTTTTGATGTTAAAACTGTGACTTTGTTTGGGCCGACATTTTTAGAAGAAGTCAGACCTTATGGGAGTAAAGATAAATTTATTTCAATATGTCATCCTGAAAAATGCATTCAGGATAGAAGAAAAGGATATTGTCATGGAGACAGAAACATATGCATGGAGTCTATTAGTGTAGCCGAAGTCAAAAAAGCTATTAATAACTTAAATATTTGAAATAAACTTATCTGATATTTTTGTTTAAATAAATCTTGTTGAAGATGCCTTGTGTTGTTCCAAAATAACGAACAGATATGAAGATCAACATCCAAGGTAGTAATTTAAGATACTTGTTTCTGTAGCACTTTTTAATTGATAAAAAAATTATTATTAATGGAGAAAAAAGTATTAAAAATAACGGGGCGATAAATTTTAAAATTTTAAATTTTAAAATTTTATTTTCTATAGACGCACCTATCCATATGCTTTGCTTATAGACTTCTTTAAGAGTTTCTGGGTTTTTATGATAGCAAACAGTGCCTTTAGCAATGTATGGGAGCAATTTGTATTTGATCCAAAAAGTTTGGTCATCTGCATATCCATATTTTTGGTCAAATCCACCAAGTTTGTCAAAAACTACTTTCTTTATAGCTCTAAAAATTACAAGATCTGAAGAGTAATCTTCCTTTTGATTTGGAAGTCTTTGAACTCTAATTCTCCCCCATAGTTTTGACCAGATATTATTAACATTTGTTGCAATTTCATAACTATGTGTGGTTCCATTTAGTGCTTTGTCTAATATAATTGGAGAGACGAGGTTGTTTATGTAGTTTTTATCAAATTCCATATCTGCATCTACAAATACTAGGATTTTTCCAGAAGATTTTTTCGCTCCAAGATTTCTTGAAAAACCAGGTCCTTTATGTTCTCCTTTTATTAGTTTTACTTTTTTTGATTTTTGTGTAAAAGATTTTACAATATCAAGAGTTTTATCTATGGAACCATCATCAACAATGATGATTTCATACTCCTTATATGACTGTTGAAAAAGAGAAATAATACATTTTTCTATACAATTTTCCTCATTATAGGTAGGAATAATTATGGAAACTTTTGAATTTTTCATTGACTTACTTAGTTATACTCAGATTAATAAGACTTTTGTTTGCAAAATATTTTATGACTTAAAGATATTATGAATTTAAGAGGGTTGCTGATGCTTTTATAAATAAGTTTCAGTAACTACAAGGTAAAATTTCATTATAGACAATTTCGTGGCTTATATGACTCAAATCGAAATTGCCTTATTAGAGAATTCTGGCTAAAATGTCATATCTCCTCCAGAATTATCTATAGAAATAGTTAACTTCTAGATGACTTTGATAACTATTAGTTCCTCTTCTTTCAAAATTCCTTATATTTAGTTTTATCTTCCACATTCGCCCAATAAAATCCTTCTTTTCTAAGCATGCAAGCCAAACAAGTTCCACAATGTTTTTCAGAAGAAGTGTAACAGCTGCAGGTTTTTTCTAAATTAACTCCTAATTTTTTACCCAAAAGGATTATATCTTCTTTATCTTTTTTTATTAAAGGTGCAATTACTTTATACTTTCCAAAAGTAGATTCATAGCTTATTTTGTTTATTAAATTAACAAATTTTTGTGTTGCATCAGGGAAACATTCTTTTCCATCATTTTTAAAACCCGTGAATATATCATATTTATTTTTCTCTCTTATATCCAGAGATTCAGCCAATGCCAGAGAATAGGATAAGAAAATAAGGTTTCTACAAGGAACATACCAATTTTTACTTTCTTCCTTTGTATTTTTTAAATCTTCTTTTTCAAGTTTTTTATGCGCAATTTCAACGTTTATTAGAGAATTTGAAATGTTAGATATTTCTTTAATATCAATTTCAATGAAATTAGCATTTAATTCTTCTGCGCATAATTTAGAAGCTTTTCTTTCAGGCTTTAAGCTTCTCTGTCCATAATTAAAGAATAATATCTTAAGTTTTTCATAGTTTCTTAATTTTTTAACATAAAAGGCTGTAACCACACTGTCCATTCCACCAGAGCATAAAATTATAGCATTTTTCATCTATTGGTTAAACTAACAAACTTTAAAAGTTTGCTTTTTCTACTTTTAAAATGAAAAAGAAAGCAATAGACCTGAAGAAAGGCGATAAAATTATAGTTGCAGGAAGGAAGTTTAAAATAGAGGAGATAGAAGTCTCAGATATAGGAAAACAAGGTACTAAAAAAGTAAGACTCGTCGCAATTTCAGACTTGGGAGAAAAAATTGTTTTAATAAGGCCTGAAGAATATACTTTTGAAACAGAAAAATGATTGATATAATTATAACTTCTTATAAAGAACCCAAAGCTACCCTAAATGCAGTGAGATCAATCTACAATCAAAAAATAACAACAAAGTTCAGAGTGATCGTTGTTGACCCTTTTCCAGAAACTGAGAAATTCTTAAAAAAGAATATAAAAAATAAAAACTTTGTTTTCTCTCTCGATCCTGGAGAAGGCAAAAGCTATGCTTTAAATTTGCTTTTTCAAGAATATGGATCAGCAAATGAAAATGATATTTTTATATTAACTGATGGGGATGTTAAAATATCCGAGAATTCAGTTTCAGAAATATTAAAAATTTTTAAAGATAAAAAAGTAGGGTGTGTTACAGGAAAGCCAGTTTCTATAGACTCAAGGAGTACAAAATATGGTTATTGGTCCCATTTTCTATTTTCAGGCATAGATAGAGCAAGAAGAAATTTAGCTGAAAATAAGAAGTTTTTTGAATGTTCTGGCTACCTTTTTGCATTAAGAAAAGGCTTGATTTTAGATTTTCCTCTTGAAACTTCAGAGGATTCTATAATTCCTTACATAATATGGGAAAAAAAGTATAATATTGATTATGCTGATAAAGCAGAAGTTTATGTTAAAAATCCCTCAAATTGGAAAGACTGGGTTAATCAAAAAGTAAGAAATATAAAAGCACATGAAAATTTGAATAAATTAGCCCCAGACATGCCCAGAACAAAATCTTTTTTCAATGAGATTAAAAAAGGATGGTTTTTTCTTTTTATCTATCCAAAAAATGTAAAAGAAGTATATTGGACGATCCAACTATATTTCGCTCGTATTTATGTCTATTTTAAAGCATTTTACGAAATGAAATTAGATAAGAAGTATAGAGATGGATGGCGAGAAATTGAAACACCTTCTACCAAACCGTTAGATTGATTGGTCTTTAACCTAAAAAACAAATCTATGAAATAATTAAAAACCCTTTACTTTTAATATTCCAATGGACAATATTTTAGTTATAAAACTCGGAGCTTTAGGAGATGTAGTAAGAACTTTATCAGTTGTGAAGGCTATAAAGCAGTCAAATAAAGGTTCAAAAATTACTTGGGTAGCTAAAGAGGAATCTAGAGAGCTTCTAGAGAATGTTAATTTCATAAATTCAGTTCATAGTTACCCTTTCAAAAAAGATATGCATTTTGACTTTCTCTACAATTTTGATATTGAAGATTCAGCAACAGAATTAGCAAGTAAAATAAATGCTGGCAAAAAGTATGGATTTTACAAAAAGGATGGTTTTTTACAATCTTTCAACCTTGGCTCCGAGTATTATCTAAACACAGTATTTGATGATGAACTAAAAAAATCAAATAAAAAAACTTACCAGGAAATGATGTTTGAAGTTGCTGAGTTAAAGTATAAAAAAGAATTGGTTGAAATATCTGTACCAGAAAAATACAAAAAATATTCCTCCGATTTTATTAAAAGAAACAATATAAAAAAGGGTAATTTAATAGGTATTCACACAGGTGCTTCAATAAGATGGCCTTCCAAGTCTTGGGCAGAAAATAAAATAATAGAATTTATAAAAAAATTAAAAAATAGTGGTTATCAAGTTTTACTTTTTGGTGGTTTTAATGAAGTAGAAAGAAACAGAAGAATAGAGATAGAGTTAAATAATTCAGGGATATCTATTTATAAGAACGATCCAAATAATTCTTCTCTTGAATTTATTTCTCTTGTCAGTTTGTGCAAATTCATGGTTTGTGCTGATAGTTTTGCTCTTCATGTAGCTTTGGCACTAAGAAAGTCTACAATAGGTTTATTTTTTTGTACTTCTCCAAAAGAAGTAGAGTCTTACGGCCTATTAAAAAAATTAATCTCTCCAAAGTTAAATGATTTTTTCCCTGCAAGAATGAACGAATATGACGAAGATTTAACAAATAGTATTTCAGTAGATGAGGCATTTAAAGCAATAATCAATTTAAATGGTAGTTCAACTGGTAAGTCTACCTAGGGCAGAAAAAGTTATCAAGAATTAAAAAAATGTCTATAAAATATAGAGTATAAATATTCTAAATTCTCAAAAAGACAAAACAGTGCTATAGAGATTCTCTGTATACTTGAACGGTTTTTTTAATTCCCTCTTCCAGATAAGTTTTAGCTTTAAACCCAAACTCTTTATCTGCTTTTGAAGTATCCAAACACCTTCTAGGTTGTCCGTTTGGTTTTGAAGTATCCCAAACAATTTTTCCTTTAAATCCAACTATCTCTGCAATCATTTTTGCCAGATCCTTAATTGAAATCTCTATACCTGAACCAAGATTAACTGGTTCAACTTTTTCATATTTCTCTGTTGCTAAAATAACGCCTTCAGCAGCATCTTCAACATAAAGAAATTCTCTAGTGGGCGTGCCATCTCCCCAAAGAACAATACATTCTTCCTTATTTTCTATAGCCTCAAAACATTTCTTTATCAAAGCAGGTATAACGTGGCTAGATTCAGGATTGAAGTTGTCTCCAGGACCATAAAGGTTAACAGGGAGTAAAAAAATAGAATTAAAACCATATTGTTTTTTGTATGCCTGACTCTGAACTAAGAGCATTTTTTTTGCCAGCCCATAAGGCGCATTCGTTTCTTCAGGATAACCATTCCATAAATCTTCTTCTTTAAATGGGATAGGTGTAAATTTTGGATATGCGCAAATGGTCCCCACTGCCACAAATTTTTCTACCCCGTTTTTTCTAGATTCTTCTATTAACTGTACACCCATCAATAAATTATCATAAAACAAAGATCCAGGGTTGTTCAGGTTATATCCTATTCCTCCAACATTTGCAGCTAAGTGAATTATAATATTAGGAGAAAAATGTTTAAACAGCTTTTTTATGTCCTCAATATTTCTTAAATCATAATCTTTTTTTCTTGGTATAAAAATCATTTCCTTTTTTATTCCTCTTTCAATCAATTTTTTTACAACAAAGTTTCCTAAGAAGCCACCACCACCAGTAACAATTATTTTTTTATTTTCAAACATTTTACTAATACACCATTTTTTTATTTTTTAATGTATCTAGATCAGACTCTACCATTAATTTTACTAGTTCTTTGAATTTTGTTTTAGCCTTCCAGCCAAAAAGCTTATTAGCTTTACTTGAATCTCCACAAAGGTATTCCACCTCCGTAGGCCGAAAATATTTTTTATCTATCTCTATTATAATTTTTCCGCTATCAACATCTATTCCTTTTTCGTCTGGCCCTTTACCTTCCCATTTTAAAGTTATCCCAAGGTTTTTTGCAGATTCTTCTACAAAATCCCTTACACTATGTGCTTCTCCAGTAGCAATTACATAATCATCTGGTTTGTCTTGCTGCAACATTAGCCACATTGACTCAACATACTCTTTTGCATATCCCCAATCTCTGTTCGCATCAATATTTCCTAAGAACAATTTTTCTTGTAGACCTAATTTAATCTTACATAAACCAATAGTTATTTTTCTAGACACAAAAGTTTGTCCTCTTCTTGGAGACTCGTGGTTGAACAAAATACCATTACAAGTAAAAATCTTATAAGCTTCTCTATAATTTTTAGTTATCCAGTGCCCATATAATTTAGCAGCTGCATAGGGGCTTCTAGGGTTAAACTGAGTATTTTCATTTACTGCATGGTTATAAATGCCCCCATACAATTCGGAAGTAGAAGCTTGATAGAATTTAACTTTGCTTGTCATTTCTAAGATTCTTATAGCTTCCAAGACTCTTAATACTCCCAAGGCGTCAGCATTTGCAGTGTATTCTGGAGTCTCGAAAGAAACTTTAACATGGCTTTGAGCTCCTAAGTTATAAATTTCATCGGGACGCACTTCTTGTAGTATTCTAATTATATTAGTAGAATCAGTTAAGTCTCCATAATGAAGATAGAAATGTTTGCTCTGATGAATGTCATTATATAAATGATCTATTCTCCAAGTATTGAATGTACTTGCTCTTCTTATCATTCCGTGAACTTCATAACCTTTTTCAAGTAAAAATTCAGCTAGGTAAGACCCATCTTGTCCAGTTATCCCTATAATCAATGCCTTTTTTTTATCCATAATTACTCTTCAAGGAACAGATTTAAAAATATATCCATATTTCAGTTACTTGCAAATAAAGGTTTTAACTTTTATTTTTAAACAAATTATTTTAATTTTTGGTAAAAAAACACAAACCTTAAGAATCGATCATTATTGGTATTCATAATGTTTGCAGGGACAAAAAGCAAGATATTCTAAATCAACAATGGATGTTAAAGAAGAGAAAAAAATACAAGATAGGAAAGAAAATATAAAGAATTGGTTGAAAAACCCTCATAATCTTGCTTTAGTTGGAATTGTTATTTTCGCATTTTTAATCAGACTTTATTATTTTATTCAAACTAGTGGTCAGACTCTATGGTGGGATGAAGCAGAATATGGATCAACAGCAAAAAATTGGGCATTAGACACACCTTATGACTACAATCCGCAAAGACCACCTTTATTTCAATTTATATGGTCTTTATTAATATCTTCAGGTTTACAAGAAAACGCAATAAAGTTTTTTATAACAGTTATACCTGCGGTCTTTTTAGTATTTACAATTTATTTACTAGGTAGAGAAATGTTCAGTAAAGAAATTGGCTTAATAGCTGCCTTTTTATCTTCAGTTAGCTGGACACTTGTTTTTTGGGCTTCTCGTATTCAGCCAGATTTTATTTCTATGAGCTTCCAAGTTTTATCAATTTTTTTCATGTGGAAACATTGGAAAAAAACAAGTGCAAAATTTGTTTTTTTAGCAGCATTTTTTGCAGGACTAGGATTTTACTTTAAAGTTTCCGCTCTACTAGTGCCGATGATTTTTATTGTGTTTCTATTAATAAAAGAAAGATTTGGAGCATTCACAAATAAACACAACTACTATTTTGCTTTTATTTTCCTTCTTACCTTGGCGCCTTATTTTATCTGGTCCCAATTGACATTTGATAATCCATTAGGCTTTCGTGTTGGATATGTAGATGCACCTACGGACTTTCCAATTGGTTGGTACAATTTGAGGTTTTACCATTTCCTTACAGAAGGTCTATTATTTATTTTGTTTATTGTTGGAGTTTTATTAGCGTTTAGATTTTTATTATATTTTGATTTGATGATAAAAGAAAAACAGCGTTGTTTTGATCCTAAATTATTTAGTTTAATTTCACTTGCATTCATTTCTGTTTTCTATATTTTTTATATCCGAAATACAGATGATAGATGGGTTTTCCTGTGGTTACCATTTATTTTCTATATTATTGGATTAGCAGTTATGTTTGTGTACGAGTTTCTTAAAAAATATAAAAGAACAATTGCTATTATAATTTCAGTAGGCTTAATTGCATTTTCAGGATATGAGCAGTTAACTCATGCTAATAGCCTCATAGATTTAAAAAAAGATAGTTATATGCCTGTTAAATTAGGCGGAGAATGGATAAAAGAAAATTCTGAAATAAACGATAAGTTGCTTTCAATTTCATACACACAAAGTGTTTACTATAGCGAAAGAAATGTAAGCACTTACGCAACTATTAAAAATAATTCAGAATTTGATAATTATCTTGATGGAAATAAGCCAAGATTTTTACAGGTTTCTATGTTTGAACCCCACCCTCCATGGGTTAATGATTGGATCAATAAGAATGGAGAAAAATTAAGACCAGTGCAAGCTTATTTTGCAGATGCAGAGAAAAAGCAGCCAGTTTTAATAATTTATGAGATAAATTACTAGGAAAGCATTTTAGATAAATTTATTAACACTTTTTTAATTTCATCTAACATGGAGTGTATAGTTTGTAAGGGTAAATCTTTTAAGAAGCTTCTTTTCATACATGAAGTTTCAAGATATACAAAAAAGGCATACTCTCTGTTTAAATGTCAAAAATGTGGTCTAATAAGGCCAAATCCCTTGCCTTATAAAGATGAAAATAAAAATGATATTTATGATTCAGCAGATAATATAAAGTTCTATAACAAAGAAACAGAAAAATTCGATGAAAATAGCTATGAATATAAATTTTATTTCAATGGATTTAAAGCGTATCCGCTCATTATAGATGATTACAATATCTCTGGCAAGGCAATCGATATAGGCTGTGGAGCCGGGCATCTTATGTCCTTATTAACTAATAAAGGAATCAATGTAGAGGGGATGGAAATAAGTCCTTTATTAGTTAAGGCTATTAATAAAAAATTTAAAGTTTATTGTTGTGAAATAGGCAGTAAAAAAATTAAAAGAAAAAATTATAATTTAGCGACTTTTAATCATGTACTTGAGCATGTAGAAGATCCACAAAAATTCTTGGTAGAGGTTAATAAAATACTAATAAACGGAGGGCACCTGATTTTTGCGGTTCCATATTTACACGGATTGGTTCCAAGAATATTAAGAACTAAATGGTATGGTCTAGGATATGGGCAGCATTTAAATTTTTTCTCAAAAAAAAGTTTGGAAATCTTACTAAAAAACGCAGGGTTCAAAATATGCGAGTTTAGGGTTTTAAGTGTAAATTATGATCATCCTAAGTTTCCTAGAGTAGTTAATTTATTCGCCAATTTTCTAAGTAATTTGATCGTCCTAATTGGATTTGGAGACAATCTATTCACTATCGCTAAAAAAAATAGAGAGGTAGGAGAGCAAGAATGAATTTTGGCCAATTATTATCTAGAGCATTTGAAAAAATTCCAGAATGGTCTATAAAAAACGATATAAGGTATTTTTTGGCTTTCAATAAATTAGTTCCAAAATTTATTCAAGATATTTCCCCAGTAAAGGGCTATGAGTTGCATTATAATCTTAAACCTGGAGATATTGTAGTTGATGCTGGAGCGTACCCTGGGGATTATGCTGTTTTTGCATCTAGAAAAGTTGGGAAAAATGGAAAAATAATATGTTTTGAACCAGATGAAAATAATAGAAAAATTCTCAGGAAAAACCTTGAGCATGAGAGAAATAATAATTTTATAATAATCTCAAAAGGATTATGGGACAAAAATACTAAGCTCACTTTTAAGAGCTTAGACGGCCTGCATTCAACATTATTTTCTAATAATGGAAAAAGTGAAATAGAAGTAGTTAGACTTGATGATGAATTAAAAGGGTTAGGCATAAACAAAGTTGATGTTATTAAAATGGATATAGAAGGGGCAGAGATAGAAGCAATTCAGGGAGCTGTTAGAACTTTAAAAAATAATGACACTAAAGTCATGATTGCTTCTTATCACATAGTTAATGGTAAAAAGACAGCTCATTTTCTAGAAAATTTCTTGTCTTCCTTAGGTTACAAAACACTCTCAGACTTCCCAAAACATCTCACTACCTTCGGCTGGAAAAATTAAAACTTAGTTTTAATAAAAGCAAGAATATATGACATAGTGGTAAAACACGATAAAAACGGGTGAAGCAACCAAGCTTTATTATTATATTTAATTAACATTTTCAATGAGACAAAAAAAGCAGGTACAAATAATAGATTATATAATATTTCATAACTAAATCTTATTTTGCCAAATTTTCCAAACAATCCGCCAGACCATTTAAATTCTCTAACAAGTGAAGGGTTATTAAAATAATAACTTGCCCATTTGATTTTTTTCCTTAGAAATTCAGACGTGCTCTTAGTCATTAAATGGTGCATATGTGCTTCTTTTGGGATGGCTAGAGTAGACAGTCCTTCTTTAGCTAATTTATAAATTACATCAACATCTCTAGTATATCCTCCTATTTTTTTAAGAGTTTCCTTTCTAAATGACAGGTAATACCCTCCAGCTATAAAGTAATTTTTCAAATCATTTTTATATTGATAGTATTTGCCCTTATCTTCTAGTTTGAGGTTCCCAAAAGTTATTTGAGGATCAATAGAGCAGTAAATGGCAAACGGATCAGTACCAACAAAACTAAGGTATTGGTTAATCAAAGGATCGCTTTTTACAACAGCCATTCTAGATATGCAGAAAGTTATGTTTTTATCTAGCATTAAGGGGTAGATTGTTTTTTTTATCCAATCTTTTTCAACAAGTGCGTTATCTGAGTCTATGGTGACAATTATCTCCCCTGTAGCTTTAGAGCATCCAATTGATTTTGGCATGCCCTTTCCTTCCATATAGCCCCTAATTTTAGTTAAAATGAGTTTGCAGCCATACTTCTTTACCATCTCGATAGTTCCATCGTTAGAGTAACTATCGACAACCAATATCTCTATTTTATTTTTAGGATAATCTTGTTTTTTTATACTTTTAATACATCTTTCCGCATAATCTTTACAATTTAAAGTACATATTACAAAACTTACTTTAGGCTCTTTCATTTTTCTTCCCAATTCTAGATATTAAACCCTTTATAAAACCAGCACCGTAACTCAAGTGAATAATAAAAAATATTAGTAATAGCAAAGGTATTGATGATAAATTTTTATTTTTAATTCCCGCATAAACAGAAAAAACGATATCGGATAATATGTAAATTATTAATGGCAAAATAAATAATAGACTTATCAGGGAAAGGGGGGGCAAAATGAGTATATATAAAAGAAAAGCACTAGGGACTATGAAAGAAGGGTTATTAAAAATTTCTTCAGATATTCTCTCAGATGATCTAACGCAACCATAATCAAAAATTTGTTTTATTAAACTCTTCACAGTTGGCCTTCTTCTGTGGTAGATAAATATTTCTGGAGAATAAGCAATATTAAGTTTGTTTATTTTTGCCAGATTAACAAAGTTAGTATCATCTCCTGGATAGAAAGTTCTATCGAATTTTATTTTTTCAAAGACTTTCTTTTTACAGGTTAAATTGGCTCCACTAGTGTAGTTGCTGTTTGCTTCTAAGTTTAGTGGAGCTTTAGTATATCTTCTAAACATTTGACCGGTAGCAAACCTACTTCCCAAGGCATAACCACTAACTTTACCAAAAAATGAGTCATCGTGGGGCGTCAGCTGAGGCCCACCAAGAATATCTACTTTAGGATATTTTTTAAAGAAGGAATCTACTTTCCTAAGAAAGTCTTTTTCTATAACTCCATCATCATCTAAAAAAACTATAAACTGCCCATTAGCTTCAAGAGCTCCGTTATTTCTATTATCAGATACATTAAGGCCTTTTTTTATTATGACTTCAAATTTTCTCTTTGGATAATCTAAATTTTTTATAGAACTTAAAATTTCTGCATCTCTCCAAGGAGCCAAAGCGATTACAATAGAAAACTCAGGTTTTTGTTTTTTTTTCATTTTGGCATAAATCCTAAAAATTTATCATATATCCTTACAAATCTTCTAAGCGGAGAATTTATTATTCTCAACCTTAAAACCGCTAGAAACATAATAGGCGCAGATCTTACAAAATTTATTGTTGAATATTCTTTATCAACCCAAATAGTCGGTATATCGATTATCCTTTTTTTCATCTTTTTTAACATATATAACATCTCAACATCGAAGGCCCACTTAGTCATGCCTAATTTAGGTAAAAGTTTTTCAATAACTTTTCTTCTGAATATCTTTGCACCGCATTGTGTGTCAGTATATGGAATAAATAAGAAAAATCTCACAATTAGATTAAAAATTCTTCCCGAGACAATTCTCCTAAAAGTAATAGGTGGGTAAACTTTAGAGCCAGGTAGATATCGATTAGCTATAATTCCATCAAATTTATCTATCCCTTTTATTAACTTAAAATATTCTTCTGGCGATGTAGCCATATCCGCATCAACAAAGCCAATTAAATCATTTTCTCTCTTAAGTCCTTCTTTAAATCCTTCTATTACTGCGTAACCTTTTCCACCCTTAGGTAAATTTAGATAACTAATTCTTTGATTAATATTGCTAAATTTTTTGACGATTTCCTCAGTTTTATCTTTTGTATTGTTTATAGAAACAAGTATTTCATAATCAATTTTTTCTTTCATTCTAATATTTTCAAAATAATCAGAGTAAGCCTCAAGAGTTTTTCCAATACGTCTTTCTTCATTATATGCAGGGATTACTATAAAAGCTTTCATTTATTTAATAGTGCTACAGAGGTTATTAAAAATATCGCTGATGCACACAATAAAGCATAGCAAAAGCTTAAAATATCGCTGGAGAAATAAATAGTTAAAAATAATTGAATTGGAATAATCAACACAAATCCTAAATAGTTTTTAGTTTTATTTTGTGATAATTTATAAGAAATTATTAAATTAGATAAAGAAAGAAGACTTACACTAAGGCCCAAAATAAAAATAACAGGTATGATTTCTTTTATGATTCTCCCAGTAAATATTCTTACAACAATCTCAGGAAAAATTAATATTACACAAAGAATAGGAATAATAATAAGAAAAAACATCAGTAGTGAATTTAAAAACAGATTGCTTGACTTTTTTACTTTTATGTTAGAGGCAGACAAAGGAAATAAAGCCTTGCCTAGTGGATGGCTTATCATAAATATAGATTTGCTAATTACAGAGGCTATGGCATATATACCAGTAGTTTCTGGAGAGAACAAAACTTTTGCAATTATTATATCTAAACTTAAAAATAATATTATAATTAGATTTGTAACAAAAACTGGTTTAGAGTACTTGTATATATCCAATGTTTTTGCTATTTTTTCTTTTTTAGCTCTAATTTTTTTAAGTTTAATAAAAGTGTAAAAAAAGGCAATTACATTACTTAATATTATCCCAAATATCGCTCCAACAACTTTAAAACCAACAAATATTAAAATCAAAGACAGAAATAGTTTGGATAATCCTTCCACTACAAGGCTCATACCCAGAGGTAAAAAGAATTTTTTCCCTAGCAATAGGCCTCTTGTAACAGGCATTAGAAAAGCTGAAAAAATCATAGGTCCTGCAAGTGCAAGTAGATAATAATCGATCTTGAGTAAAAAAGAAAGAGGAATTGCGAATAGTAGATATATTAAAAATATTACAAAGGCTAATTTAAAAGACTTTCTCATTGATTTATTAAGTATGTTTTTTATCTTAGAATCATTTTTTTCTTTAGATACATATTTAGCGATAATTGTTTGTATAGATTCATTAAATACCGCGAAGATTATTATTATATACAATATAACAACAAGTGTGCCGTAATCAACTATACTTAAAAATCGAGTCATAAAAATCTGAAATAAAAAATTTAACAAATTGAAGACATTAACCGTAAAAAGCAAAACAATGCTACCCCCTACTAAATTTCTATCAATTTTTACCATTTTAGATGAATATACCTTTATAGAAAATTAAGAATCCTAAAACGATTATAAAAATCTGAAATAACCATATAGCTAAAACAACCTTCTTTTCATTCGCTTTTCCATTATATTTATTTATTAGATATATTGCTAAATGATTAAGGCTGTAAATTTTATCGTATTCAAGTTCAAGAAAATTATCTTTTTTTGGCCTTCCAAAAGAGTATTTTTTTAGACCTCCTCTTAGCTTAAGTATTGTTTCAATTAGGTAAGGTATAAAGAAAAACATCGCTATTTTTTCAAAGTTGCCTAATATGGCCATTATAGCAATCATCGCACCAATAGGATAGGTCAGAGAATCTCCGGGGAAAATTTTTGCAGGATAAAAATTGAAAATTAAAAATGCTAACAAAGAAGCAATCATACATATAGCGATAAAAGCAAGCCAAGTATGTCCAGTTAAATAGGCTACAATGCTTAAAGCACTCAAAATAAATATTCCCTGTCCAGCCTCTAGGCCATTAAACCCTGCCAGAAAGTTAAAAGTTGTTGTAGTGCCAGTTATTGCCAAAGGTATTAAAAAAAGAGGATAAATTAAACCTAAATCAACGTTTCCAATTAAAGGTAGTAAAATAGAGCTTTTACCAGCATTTATCACAACCAAAGGTATTGATGATAAGGCGACAAGAACAATTCTTGTTCGTTTAGATAAACCTCCCTTTCTCCAGCCAAGTAAATCATCAATAAAACCTAAACCTCCAACTAAAAGAATAACAGTTAATAAAGAAAACATTTCTATAAGGTTATTGTTTTCTTTTAAATAAAAAACGAGAAGACCAATATATAAAAGAATTCCAATAACAAAGCCAACAAGTGTAGATATTCCTCCAGATCCAGCAACTTTAAGTTTAGATAATTTATTCATATCTTCCCACATCAAATCTATTTGGTGAGCTTTTTTTATCCAAGAAGGTATTATAAAAAATGTTACTATAAAAGTGACTAATACAGGCAAAACTAAAATATGTTCTATCATTTTTAAGATGGGGGTACAACCTTCTTAGGGGAAGTTTCAAGGTAATCCTTGTTAACTTTTATGTTGCTCGGATAATTGATCTTCCATATCCTAATTGGTCCTCTGAATCCTTCATAAAAAACTATATCTTCAGAAAGATATCCCTGATTTTTCAACTGAGCTACAAAAAAATCATCTTCACTATGCTCTAATTCAAAATATGGATCTCTTTCTTTATATAAATATAGTCTAGTCAATTGAGACTTAACCGTTCTATTGCTTAAGTAAATCATAGCGCCATCTGTCTCGATTTGTCCACTGCCGCTTCCAGTAGAAGTAACTTTTGGAAATATAAAGAATCCAGAACTCACACCAACTCCATAATCTTTAAACTCTTTATCAAAAGAGTATCTTAATGGAATATTGTACTGTTTATTTTGATACACAAAGATTCCAGTTGGTTGCGTTACAATTTTGTTAGTATTTTTATCTCTCTCGATAACCACTGCCCCTATTCCTGCCTTCTGCTTAGGTAAAAATATCCTAGTATTGTTTTCAACATAGGTTATATCTTCATCCAAAACCGTGCCTCCTAAATAGATGAATTGTGTACTATTCTTTTTTTCTTGGGTCTGTTTAGTGTCTTTTGTAAATATGGGAAGCCAGCTATAGTGATCATAATTCTCATCACTTCCTATACTAGAGAATGCAGGATACTTTCCTATGTCTGAAGAGTCTATTAAAAAGTGAGTTGTGTTATGGCTGTATAAAAATTCGAGAGCTTCCTTATCGTTTGTGCCTGTTAAAGCATACCTACCCATAAAGTAATTCCAGTAAGAAATAGCATTCCCACCGTCTAAAACAGTCGCCCTCTCGCCAATTGATTGTACCCAGTAGCCATAATCCCACCAATGCCCAAAAACAGCGTTCTCAGGTGTGTTTTCACGTACCCAAGACATAGCTTTTTGCCATTGTTGGTTATAAGCAGAAGGAATAAAAGATTGTGCAGTAGCAATACTGGATTGGTAAAAGTAATATCCAGAATAAGCCAACAAAAATACAACAAACACACTAGCCACAATATAAACAGTTTTCTTAGTGCTTTTGTGCATAGTGTAACCACTTTTTATTAAAGAAACAGCAAAATATGAAACAATTATTGAACACGGTGGAACAAGCATCATTATCAGCCTTACTGCTCCTCTAGCAGATACAATACTAAAAAAGAAGAACGAGAATAGCATAATTTTTCCAAAATCTATTTCTTTAAACTTATCAATCTTACCAGCTTTGTAATATTTATAATAATAATATCCAAAAGATCCAACAAAGAAAATAACTCCAAAAAGGTAAAATGCTATACTCACAGTATTTGTTCCATTAAATGTGGTATTCTCAGAATATCTACTAAATATTATAGCTATAAGAAAAATAAAGTAAGAAAAAGTGTTTACAATTCTTTCTTTTGTTTTGTCAAAAACAACCATCATCTTATAATACAAAAAGATTGATGCAAAGAAAAATAGCCAGAAAAATATAGGAACTCCATGGAAGAATGGCCCAAAGCTCCCAGTCCATTCGTTAAAGAAAGGTTGTCTGTTTTCAGCGACAGTTACATTTAATCTATCTGTAACAGGCGTTATTAAGACTTTGGCAATGCCTCTTATTTTGTCTATTAAAAAATTAGGTCCTCCATATATAGAGCCTAAAACAATTGCTAAAACAACAGTAACACACAAAGAGATGATCTGTTTAGGCAACTTAATATTATGTAATTTATTGAAATATTTTCTCAACTTGCTATCAAATAAAATATAGTTAACAATAAACAAAAGCAATATTCCCAAAGGTATTAAAATTACTGTAGAATTAAAAAACTCTGAAAAGGTATACCTTAAGGAGAAAATGTGAGCTATAAACAACGTAAAAAAAAGCCACAATGAACTAACAATTATTTTATTTTTATCCATTTTTAAGAGAAAGAAGGCAATTAATATGGTTAACGAGAGAATAACATAAATATAAACAACTCCTCCCCATATAAGGGCCGTCAAGGCAGTAGAAGCACCCGAAAATACAGCAAGTAGGAATTGTTTTTTTGTGCTTTTATTTTCCAGTAAAGCAGCCAAAAATAAATAAAAGGCAAGAAACATAAATAAAAAGGATCCTGCTTCCTTCTCAGGAATTCCAGCAATAGTTCTAGGAAGATAAACAGGAATAACAGCCATAAAAAAAGTAGCTATAACTGCTATAGATCCAGCCCAAAATTTTCCCATTCTTTCAGAGAACATTTTTCTTGTAAGTAAGAAATAACAGAAAAGACCAAAGGAGAAAATTATAGCTGGAAATAGTGCAGCAGATTGCTCAACTGAAGTAGAACCAAAGATAACGGCTATTTTATGAAACCAAGCTATTAAGTATGGGAGAAAGATTAATTCATATTTGGTATAAAAACCAAGTGGCACATATCTCATGTAGTCTACATCCATAAGGCTTCCATGAGTTACTATATATTTAGCCCATCTCAAAAAAAGAAAGGGATCCAGATCAGGGCCTAGGGTCCAACCGCCGGTAGTAATATCTCTAAGCCCAGATAAGTTTCTAGTTCTTATCCATAAAGAAACGAAGAAAACAACAAGCAACAAAATATAGACCAAATAATGTCTATTCCTAATAATTAAATTTTTAATTTTTTCTTCTCTAACCTTTATCTCATGTTCATCCATCATATGTTTAAAAATAAAGGCTATATAAATTTTTCAATTTTGTTTATGCAGCATAATTTAAATACAATTCATCATATCATCAAAGATGGGGAGAAATAGGCCAAATTCAAGCAGAGATAATGAATTCTCTAATTTGGATAAACCTCATAATTATTCAAATTTAAAATAAAATTACAATAACCAAAATAATATAATGAAAGAAGATAACAGTTTAGAAATAAGAGAGTCCTTGAAATTAATAGCGAAAACTTCAGTAATAGTTTTTTTAAGTATTGTTTTTTCGAAGATAGTCGGATACATTTATAGAATATTGATTGCAAGATATTACGGACCAGAGATTTATGGTGTTTTTCTAATTTCTTTAATGGTCGCGGGCTGGTTTGGCGCTTTTTTTTCACTCGGTTTGTTAGAAGGTGTTGTAAGGTTTATCTCAATATTTCGTGGAAAGAAACAATTCAATAAAATAAAATACCTATACAATTTTTCATCACTAGTTTTGCTAACCACCGGATTATTAGGCGGAATTGTGATGTTTCTAACTGCGGATACGATTGCTATAAAGCTATTTCATAACCCAGAACTAACAATATTCATTAAACTATTAGGTTTGATTATGCCTATTTCTCTAATCTCTAACCTATTTCTTTCAATACTCAGAGCTTTTGAGAAAATTTATTGGTATTCTTTTATTTTCAATATAATACAAAATCTAACAAAAATTTCTTTGTTAGTGATTTTTATTATTTTGAGTGTGAATAGCTCAGCAGTAATACTTTCCCATATTTTAGCGGTAATACCCACATTAATCTTGTCTTATATAATTTGCAAGAAAGGGATAAAATTTTTATTTAAAAATGAATCAAAATTGAGAGAAACAAAGCTAATGAGGAAAGACTTAATTTATTACTCTCTACCTGTGATGTTCCATACAATTCTTTCTTCATTTTTCTTCTGGATAGACACTTTTTCAATTGGTTTAATCAATGGAGCGCTAGAAGTAGGAATTTATAATGCTGCAGTACCCATAGCCACATTGTTAGTTTTTGTGCCTGAAATTTTTATGCAACTTTTTTTCCCAATGATAAGTAAAAAATTATCACAAGGTAAAATTAACAATGTGGAAGAATTGAGCAAAACAGTCTCAAAATGGATTTTAATATTAAACTTACCTATTTTTTCAATAATGTTCTTCTTTCCAGGAATAATAATAAATACACTATTTGGCAGCAATTATTTAGCAGCCGCAGATTCATTAAGAATCCTTTCTATAGGTATGTTTTTCTCTTCTTTTTTCATAGTCTCAAATAACCTTCTATCAGCAGCAGGAAAATCAAAAACTATATTATTTGATATAGTACTTGCAGGTTTACTTAATCTAGTTTTAAATCAGGTTCTTATTCCAGTTTATGGGATAAAAGGAGCAGCATACTCAACCACTTTATCTTTAATATTGTTAAACCTGCTTTTCTTCTACCAATCTTACAAATACACTAAAGTTTTTCAATTAAGAAGAAAGATGTTAGGGATAGTTTTAGTGGCCTGTATATCTGCTATCTCTCTTATAATTATAAGAAGTTTTCTTTTAGTAAATCTTTATACTTTAATATTTGCAGGCTTAGTTTATGGTTTAGTTTACATGGCCCTAATATTTTTAACCAGATCTCTGGACAGTCAGGATTTATTTATAATAAAGACATTCTCTTCCTCATTATTTAAAAAATCAAATAAAATCTACCAGAAGATCTCTTCAAATCATAGAGTTTAGATGATGCAAAAGACAGCTCATTTCTTAATAACTCTCAATCTAACAACTAAATCAATAGCCGGAAAAATATAAGCGAGGTTTTTCTCATAAAAAATAGGGTTTATCTTTGCCAAATATTTAACAAAAAACCTTATATGTGGAAATGTCAGTTCTTGTTTTTCAACTTTAAACATAGTCGAGACATTTGAATTAGTGAATGTTACAGTATTAAATCCACGTTTATGTTGTAAATCTCCCCAAGCATTATTACTGGAAAAATGAGGAGTTCTTATTAAAACAATAGAATTATTTTTACATATTCTATATATTTCTCTCATAATTTGATATGGATCATTGAGATGCTCAAGTATATTTTGCATAATCACTTCGCTAAATTGGTTGTCTTTAAACGGATAAGGCAGTTTATTCAAGTCATAAAATAAATCTACGCCTTTAAATTTTTCAAAATCTAAATTTAAATAACCCTTTTTTATATCGTTTCCACAACCAAGGTTCAATTTATCATATTTTTCAATAATTTCCATTTTTCCAAAATAACTGCTTCATTAATAAAACTTTCTTTTGCAAGATATGGTTACTTTAACGTCACTTTTATAAGTACAATATCTTAGCATGCATAGAAATTTAAACCAACAGTTATTAAAATTAGAGAAATTTATTTACTATGAAAAGAGAAATTGTTATTTTAGGAGCCGGACCTGCGGGAATGTCCTGCGCTATGGAGCTTTTTAAATCCGGTAAAAATGTAACTATAATTGAAAAAGAGTCACAAGTAGGGGGTTTGGCCACTACATTAAAGTTCAAGGAGGGCAATTTTTTGTTTAGAACAGATCTAGGGCCCCATAGATTTTTTTCCAAAAATCCCTACTTATACAGTTTTATTGAAGATCTTCTAAACGAAAAATGGATTAAGGTAAAAAGGCAGACGAGACAATATATAGATGGTAAGTTCTATGATTACCCAATAAAAGCTATACAGGCTTTTAAAAATATTGGATATACAAGATCAATTTCTATGGGGTTTTCATATATAATAGGAGTGACTAAATATAAAATATTAAAGAAAAGTATCAAGACATTTGAGGATTATATAATTGCTAATTTTGGGAAAAAACTTGGTGAATTTAATATGTTAAATTACACAGAAAAGCTATGGGGTCAGCCTTGTAGTACTTTACATCAAGACTGGGCTAAGCAAAGAATAAAAGGTCTTAATTTTATTTCGGCATTAAAAAATGCAGTTTTTTCTAAAAAAGATCTCAATGAACCAAAAAGTTTAGTGGACATGTTCTATTACCCTCAATATGGGACTGGCTTGATATATGAAGCAATTGCTCAAAAAATAAAAAAAGACAGTAAAATTTATCTCAATAGTTATCCTGTTAAAATAAATCTTAGAAAAAATGAAATTCAAAGTGTAGACTGTATCATAGGAGGGAAGAGAAAAACAATTTATCCTACGTGGTGTGTTAGCTCCATTCCGATAACTCAATTTTTTAAATTAATCAACCCTGCTCCTCCCAAAGAGGCAATAAAATCAGCGAGTAAACTAAAATGGAGGTCTCAAGTTTATCTGTTTATTACATTGGATAGGGAATCTGTCACTAAGGATAACTGGATTTATTTTCCAAATAAAGAGATTCCATTTGGAAGAATTTCAGAAATGAAGAACTTTAGCCAAGATATGAGTCCTAAAAATAAAACTTCAATATTTGTGGAATTTTTTGTGGATGAAGGAGACAAAATTTGGAATATGGAGAAAGATGATCTGTTTAATCTAGCTATGCCTTTTTTTGAGAAACTAGAATTCTTCAAAAGAAGTGAAGTTAGAAATTATTACTTGCTGAAAAAGAAAAATGTTTATCCAGTTTATGATCTTACTTATCAAAAACACCTTGAAGTTGTTAAAAACTACTTAGACAAAATTCATAACCTCTCTTACATTGGCAGACCCGGTCGATTTAAGTATAACAATCAAGACCATAGTCTAGAAATGGGCATGTTAGCTGCTAAAAGTATTATTGAAGGAAAAAAATATGATTTAGAAGAAATTGGTTCTGAAGAGGAGTATTTTGAAAAGGGATACTTAAAAGATGGTAGTAAAAAAATTTAAATCTATTTTGTATATCTTTTTATCTAGAAATTTTTTCTTATATTTGATCTTTGCAGGTGTCGCAACTCTTTTTGATTGGAGTACTTTTTATGCTAGTGTTTACGCACTTGGATATCATTATCTTCTAGGAACCATTTTTGGATTTTTAATAGGGAGTGCAATAAACTTTTCATTAAATAAATATCTTAATTTTAAGAATAAATATCAAATCATAAAAAACCAATTTGCTTTATTTTTAGTTGTTGCAGCAGTCGGATTAACTCTTTCTCTTTTAATTATGTTGTTCTTTGTAGGTTTTATTCATATTAACAAAATGGTTTCTAGAATAATCACGACTGGAATTGTTTTAATGTACAACTTTTTAGGACATAAATATTTAACTTTTAAAATTTTAAAATAATTTTTTTGATATACAAAGCAGGATAATGGGGGTCCAATCTAAGAATTAAATTATTCGGACGGCATCTTTATAAGCTAATATCTATTAGAAGATGATAGATGGTTTTGCAAATTGCTCATTCTTTTAATGAAATCAAACAACGTTTTAACAAGATTAATCCTTTTCTTGTGGCAGTTATTTTTTTTATTCTTATTTTTTTTATTCTTATTCTTTTTAATAGAGATATGCCGAGTGGCGATGCGTCTGAATATTGCAATAATGCCTATCGCTTTTTTAAAGGAGACCTGCCATATAAGGATTTCTGGCTTATGTTTCCTCCAGGAGAACTATATTTTCCTGCGCTAATTTTCTTTTTTTTTGGTTTTAAGTATCAGGCATTGTTCATGTTTCTTATGTTCTCGAGTGCATTAATTGGTTTTCTTTCTTTCTTTCTTGCACGCAGATTTACTAGAGACAATTTTTGGGCGATGATTATCGCGATAATTGTTCAATTCTCAGGGGTTCCGCAATTTTATGGGCCAAATGATGGAGCTCATATTTATTTATTATTTTTGTTAGTTGCTGCCTTATTTTTTTTTAAAGACAAATATGAAATGCGTCCATTGCTTATGTTTTTTGCTGGAGCATTCATTGGGCTGGCTTCTCTTTGCCGTTTTTTCGAGACCGGTGCTTTTGGGTTATCTCTTCTTTGCACAACTTTCTGGAGAGCCTATATAACCAAGGCAGATTTTAAAAGAGTTATCCAAGGGCTTTTTTATCTCTTTGCTGGTGTATTCTTTTTATTATTTTTTGCTTATCTACCTCTTAGAAGTGTGTTCAATTCGGCTTTCGAAGAAATAATTATTCATTCTATTAGGCATGGAACTTCTGGAGTATTCAATCTTCCTTATTTTTATACAACTAGCGTTTTTCTAGAAACTTTAGTTGATATTTTTTACGCTCCGAATATATTTGATTTATCTTGGATAACTAGTTTAGCAGGAATCACCTGGAGGCTTCTTTTTAATGTTATCTATCAATTACTTATTCCCTTAGCAATTATTGCACTAATTGTTTTATTTATTAAATTTAAAGTTTTATCTGAATTTGAGTTTGCACTTCTTTTTTTTGTTCTTTGGGGCATATTCAGTTTTCCAAAAGGGTATGCTATTCCAGACAGAGCACACTTGTCTGTTGCAGTAACTCCTTTACTTTTTGGATTTGTTTTATTTGTAAAAAGGTATTGCAATTTTAAAACAGATAGGGCTAAAGTTTTGCAAAATATTGTCTGTTTTTTAGCTTATCTATCAGTAATATTGTTATTAATCTCCACACCATTATTCATTGGTGTTTCTCTCATTAATGGTTTTTCATCGAATCAATATGAAATAAATGCTCCAGAAGAAAAAATTTTTATAAATAATAAAGAGCGAGCGGCAGAATCCAATTTGTTAATAAAATTTGTAGAGGACAATTCTGAAAAAGGAGATTACATTTTTGTTTCACCGTTTGACACTCCTCCTTTATACATGTTTACTCAAAGAAAAAACCCAACGTATTACGATTCAACTATCGATCTTTTAACAAATGATTCGAGTTCGGAGGAGAAGCAAAAAAATATTTGCGATGATATATCTTCAAAGAAAACAAAATTGATTATTCATTCTGATTGCCTGTTAGAAATGTGGGGTAAATGCAAATCTAATTTGCCAATCCTAGAAAGATGCATAAACGAATCATATTCTCTAAACAGATCTTATGGAAAATATAAGTTATATTTGCCTAGAAAGGGTTGATGTTTTTTAAGATGATCAATCAAAGATTTGTAGAGGTAATGTTGGTAAATATATTGTTCACATGCACTTATTCCAGCTTCAATACACATTATCTTGGAAAAATAGTCACCTCATACTAGGCCGCCAAAGAAAGCAGAAAAGAAGAACTCAGCATTATCTCTATTTTTGCAAACTCTTTGAATATCTTTAAGAAATTTATAATTCTGATATAAGTGTAAATATATCAGAGGAATAGGGCCATTAATTTATTACAGTTTTTGCCCAAACGATAATAAAGATTAAATATGGACAGGTGATAAATTTTTATGTATAATTTAAAGAAATTTAAATTTCAAGTTGCTGGAATAATAATAGTTACAGCTCTTTTTTTCTACATAGAGTTATTGCACCCGTATAATTTTTTGAAAGATGATAATTTCACGCAATTTTTACCAGTTATTCTAGATGGAATGAAACAGCTTTTCAATGGTGGTTTTCCTTTTCTTGATTTACATCAATATACAGGTACAAAAATTTTTGAATCTGGCATATATGCAGTTTTATACCCTATTACAATCATCTCTTATATAATTTCCCACTTTATTTTTAAAAATGACTTCTTTCTTCTTGAAATCTTTGTTTTAATACACATCATACTAGGTTTTCTAGCAACATATTACTTTTTAGCAAACAAGATAAAAAAATTAGTATCTCTGTGCGCAAGCATTGCGTTCGTCTTTTCCGGATATGTGCTAATTGCGACAAGTTTTTGGTATTATGTCATTCCAACCATAGTTTTTCTGCCTTTAATGCTAATCTTTCAAGATAAAATAAGCAGTAGTAAGCAGGATTATTTTAAAATATTTCTTTTTGGTATAACGAGAGGTGTTTATTTTTATTCTGGAAATGTGCAATATTTCTTATTTTCATGTATGTTTGAAGCACTTTATTTCATTTTAATTTCTTATCAAAATGATTGGAAGAATTTTTCAAAAAATTTCGAGAAATATATCCTATCGCTATTTATAACTTTAATAATAATCTTTCCTTTATTCCTCTCTCAGCTTGCAGCGGTTAAGTTGTCACATAGAGACAGCCCAGGCAATATTAATTATATTTTAAGTGCCTCATCTGCGCCACGCGAAATAATACTTGGTTCTTTGTTTGTATATCCAATTGTAAAAGGCGCCAATGCTTTTGCGTATGCACCTTCATCTTACATACATCTTTATTATTCAGGCACCCTTTTTTCATTGTTATTCTTTTTAGGCGGATTTTATTATCTAAAAAAATATAAATCAAAATCTCTTAGAAATATATCTCCTCTTTTCTGGTTGGGATCTTTATCGATCATACTAAGCTTGGGATACGTCGGAGGCATATACCTCATAGGAGTTTTAATACCTATAATAAAAAACTTTTCAGGCCCATTTAAGTTTACTTTGTTCACAAATTTCTTTACAATCACATTTGGTGCTTTAATTTTGTCAAATATAAAAAATATAAACTATAAAAAGACAATACATCTAATTATATTGCTCTTCAGTCTTTTGATTTTGTATCATATTTATATTTGTAGTGTAACTTCTGCATCTTATTATGGCGATAATTTTCCATTAAATTCAACTAAATATGATAAATTGAAATTAGAAGGATATAGAAGCATAAGCGTTTTTACTAACAGCACTAATAATCCTCAATTAGTAAAATTCTCTACAAATAAGAAAAATTTTGCAGAGTCTTCGTATGTCGCTCATAATTTTGCTTCGTATTATAATGTAGACCATATTTCAGGATATGAAACATTTAATGATTATCTGACTAATGAAAAAATATCTATTGGAAGATTTGGCCTAACAAATGTAAAGCTTAATCTTACTACATTAAAAGAATATGGCGTAAAATATATATTCATTCCTAAAGATAGTCTGATTTACCATACAGAACTAAATAACTTGTCAATAAAATATGAAGAGGATGATCTGTTAATACTAGAAATGCCAGATCCTAAAGGTTACGTATTCTATGGCTCTGGAAACATAGGTTACAAAAATAAAAATAATCGTATTTATTTTTCTACGAATTTTACAGAAAACCAAAATGTCACTTTAAATTTTCTTTTCAAGGAAGGATATCATGTTAAAATAAGTGGAGTTAAAAAAGAAATTTACCAAGACACTTTTGGAAGAATGTATCTTCAAGTCCCTGCTGGGAAACATGAAATTGTGCTATATTATTATTCTAAACCTTTAATCTTTGGAATTATTTTAGCAATTGCATTTACATTATTAGTATTATTTTTTATTAGATACAAAGAAAAAGCTTACCAAATAATTAATAAGACAATATTAAGTAAAAATAAATATTTTGATAAATTTTATAATTTTAAATATATTAAAGCGATTTTGTTAATTTTATTAGTAATCATAATTTTATTTTCTTTTACAATTATATTTAAATCTTTCACTTCCACTGATCAGATGGAAAAAATATTTTATAGCAGAATTGGACTAAAAGTAAGTATTGACAAATCTCATTTGCGTTTAACTAATGGAAAAATTGAATTGGAAAAAGTAGCGCTCTATAATGAGGCAAACGAAATATTTTATTCTGAAATCATAAATTTTGATGTTGATTATATACAAAGTATAAAGGAATCAATTTCTAATAAAATGCCAATAATTGAATTTAGCGATATAAAATTTACCAATCTACATTTTAATACAGGCGAAAAAAATAACACCAAAGTTTGTTTAACACAATTAATCGTCAAAACTGATAAATCATACCTCAATAAGTCTTTTTACTCTGATGAAATAACTTTGTCAAATGCTTCACTCAAGGTCCCTAATAAAGCCAAATTTGATATCGGAAGGGGAGAAGTTTTAGTTGAAAATAAAAGTTTAAAGCTAAGTGGTGAAATTCTCATTGAAAAATACATACATGGAAATGTTACACTGGGAGAAAATTCTAACTATGTAGAAAATAGATGCATAAGTCTTCCAATTGAAAAGAATAATTTGTTTTATAGCTCTTAAAGATTCGGATTAAATGTTTTTAAATGAATTAAGTAAAATTCTAATTTTTCACTAATTTTAAATTTTTATTTTGAGATTCAAACAGTGCTACAATTGCCCAGAGTTTCTTAGACAATCTCTTCATTAATAATGTTCTAATTTTCCAATTATCAGTATATTTTTATTAGTTATAAAAATCTAGGTTATGGTTTTTCTAATTTTATTACTCCAGATTCTTCCCAAATTTGGGCATTATTTTGTGAAGTCATAACTGCATCCAGCTTAAAGTTTAATTCTTTAATTTTTTTTATGTATTCTGGGATCTCTTGTGGCCTCCCCCATCTTTCAGGGCATACAAGACAGGACTTGAATGGCCTAATTTTCTCTATAACTGAATAGTTTAACGGAAGTAATGTATTGGTGTCTATCCATATCCATTCAACAAGAGTCTTGCCTTTTACAATTTGTGCTTCAGCCATTTCTATCGGTTCTGCTTCGCTATATCGGATAGCAATTTTGTTAAAATTCTCTCTTCTTGTAGAGCTGTAAATAAAAGGAAATTCAGCATCCAGGATAAAGTAGTTATTTATGTTATATTTTTTAGCCAAAAGGATTATATCTTTTTCATAGCCGGCTTCTTTAACATTAAAGATTATAAAGGCATGCTTAAAGTTTTTTAAATATTCTTCTAATTCCTCATATTTCAAACCATCTCTCACTACATCATGGCTTAGAAGAATTTTACTTCCAAATCCTCTCACGTCCACTTCTACACCATATTTTTCAGGTATCCTTCTTAACTTTTCTATTTCATTTACTCTATGAATTATTACAGGCATTATAGGTTTAACCTCTTTTTTAAATCAAAAGTGAATTTAATTGTTCTTTTTATGAACTTTATTTTAGATGCTAAGTTGTTATTCCATGCGCTATGGCCATAAATTCTTTTCTTAAAAAGAACAGGGAACCTCAGGATTTTATATCCTTCTTTTTTTGCGGTATAGTATATATACAGATCAAATGAAAAATCTGATGGCGGGTCTTTAATTAATCCAATAAATGAATTATGGAATAAATTTGGCTGGGCGTTAATATCATAAAGAGGTTTTCCAAGAATTAGAGTTTCAAAGACTGACATTCCAAATGTAAAAAAACTATCTGAAAGTGGTCTTCCATATCTCTTGCCCTTGACAAAAACTTTTTCATCACTATTTTTTTGAATTATGTTTAAGGCTCTAATTGTATCTTTCGGATCAGTTTGCAAATCTGCATGCGTCCAGCAGATAAATTTCCCCCTTGCAAATTTTAGCCCGCTGTATAATGATAAACCATAACCTCTTTCATTAATTAAAAGCGCTTTAACAAAAGTATATTTTCTTGAGAATTTTTTTATTACTTCTCTAGTTTTGTCAGTACTTCCAGTATCTTCGACAAATATAACTTCAATGTTTTTAACTTTTGTCAATTTTAGATACTCTGCAACAACTAGAGGAATATTCTGCTCTTCATTAAATACCGGTAAAACTATGGAAAGTTCAGGTTTCAATTTCTTAAGCATTTTCTAAAATAATCCTCCCATAAAATTATTTCTTTTTCATCTAGGGGAATTTCCTTTAAGCTTTTAAATTTGTAAAAATACAATATTTTTTCAAATTCGTGAAATTCCTCAGGAGTTCCCCAGCCAATTAATAAATCTACGTCAAATATGCAACTCTTTTTATTAAGTAATTTTAAAGCTTTTGGAAGGTTATCCAAGTAATATTCGTTATTAGTTTTTATCTGTTTCTCCATCATAATCCTGATAGCTTCAAAAAGCGTTTTCTTAGATTTAAGCCAAAAAGTTGCAGCAACAGCATGATCATTTAAGGGATTATCTGAAATGGGTATTTTTACACTCATGTCTTTTATTGTTTTATTATCTTCTTCTAATAAAGTATACCCCCAAGCTCGAGGGTTGTTCTGGATTCTCTTGTCTTTAGTAAATGTCCAGAGGATACAATCATAATTACTTTTTTTTAATTCCTCAAATTTTTTTTTATTATAAACAAATCCCATGTCGCACCCAGTTACAATTACTTCCTCCTCCTCATTCAAATATTGCTCTGTACAAAAAATACTTGCTCCGCCCAGTAAGTCTTTATCTACTGTAATAATTGCTTTAGGAATTTTTCTTTTAATAACTTGATCAATACCAAATTGATCAATATGCTCTTGTTTCACGACAAATATCCATTTATCGCTAGGAGGTAAACAATTTATAACTTTCCAGATCATAGGCTCTCCATCAATTGGAAGTAAAGGTTTTGGCAACAAGTATCCTTCATCTGAAAATCTTTTCCCTTTTCCAGCCATCGTAATTATATTAGCCACAAACTCCGAAAGGAAAGTTATCTTTAAGAATTTTATGCTTGTCCGTAATAGCTTTTTGAACCATGCTTCCTGGAAAAATGTTTTTCTATCAAAATTGGATCTAAGGGAGGAGTTCTAGGATTCAATGCGAGCGTGGCGAAATTGATTCTAGCTATTTCCTCTAAAGCTATCGCCACTTCGAGTGTTTCTTTAACACTTCGCCCCCACAAAAATACTCCATGCCCTGGGATTAAACAAGCAGGCACATCCATTGGCGAAATTAGGTTAGTATTAAAAAACTCTACTATTGCCTTACCCGTGTTAGTTTCATAATTTGTTTGCACTTCTTCAGTCCTTAATGTTCTTACTACCGGAACTGAACCTTTAAAAAAATCTGCATGTGTTGTTCCAAAGCACTCAATCGGCTTAAGCGCCTGAGCGTGGGCAGTAGCATAGGGAGAATGAGTATGGATAACAGACCCTATTTCAGGAAATCCATTATAAAGTTCTAGGTGTGTTGGAAAGTCAACGCTAGCCCTATCATATTTGCCTTTATGTTTTATTTCTCCAGAGGTGTCCAAGTAAATAATATCTTGATCTTCCAACGCACTAAAATCAACTCCGCTAGGTTTTATTCCAATAATTCCATCTCTTCTATCAATTGCGCTAAGGTTACCAAAATTCAACTTCACTAAGTTTTCAGTAGCCAACCTTTGATTACCTCTTCTTATAACCGCATTTTCTATCATTTTAACTTGAATTTCTTTACTAGTAAATTCGATTGCGAAATATTATATAAAGATATATGATCTAGAAAATAACTTTCTTTCATATCATTTTTTTCAATCACATCAAAAACTCGTTTAAATTTATTTTCTTCTATAGAAGCCAAAGTAATATGTGGGATCCAATTATCTTCTATATAAGGAAAGCCATATTCTTTAATCTTCTCTCTCTCTTGTTCATTAAATTTCAGATAATCTTTAGAATTTATCAAGATCGATTTTTTTGTGTTAAATTTGTCTATTTTTTTTATTAGGTCAATTTGAAAATTTCTTAGTTTTTTCAAGCTATTTTGGTCAAATGAACAAACTAAAGTATTATTATCAGTTAGTACGTCTTTAAAAAAAACATTAAGTCCAGTGATATTTAACTTAATCTTTTCTGTAATTAAGCTGATTTTTTCAATTTCATCTAAGAGCTCAGCTATAGATTCAGAAGTCAAAACAATTAATGTCGTATGAGGTTCTTCAGATAGATATTTTTGATCTCCAATTAGATTCCTTATGAAAGATTTTTTACTATTTATTAAATTTTTCAGTTTCAATTCAGGTTCCAAGGCTATAAAGTACTTATCCATTTTTGAATTGTTTTAAAACTTCTCTAATCTGTTCACTACTTAGATCTATATATAATTTGCCATCCTTCTTTAAAAAAAATTTAAATTGTTCTAAGTGCGGAACAGTTATTTTATACCATTCCTTTTTAGGTATTCTTAAGCTGAGTCCGATTAATATCCTTAGTACTACATTATGTGTGCAAACGGCTATGTTTCTTTCTTCTCGTACATTTATATCTGCTAAAAAAGAGTTCATTCTATTCATTACATCAAGATAATTTTCTCCTTGTGGAAACTTTGGATCTTCTCCAAGTTCCCAAGCTTTTAGCATAAACGGGTGCTTTTGCTTGATGTAATTCGGATCTTTCCCATCAGCTAATCCATAATCTATTTCCTTTAGCCTAGAATCTAGGTTTATTTTATTAAAACCTAATTCCTTTAAAGTCCCCAAACATCTGCTCAATGGCGAAGAGACTACAAAATTAGGCTCTCCAACTATCTCTTTAAATTTATTAATTGTTTTTTTATCAAGTTTAGTTATGTTAGGATTTTGTCTTTGACCAATAAAAAGATTTTTTTTATTTAATTTAGTCTTGGCATGTCTGAAAAAAATAATCTCTTTTGAACTATCATTAAAGTAATTCTTAAATTGAAATTCAAAGTCTTTTATAAATAATTCAAGGTTTTTCTTTATAGGTTGGAAACTTTCATAAGTATTTTTCTTTTTCATTTTTTCTAATTTTTTTATGAAGATTTCATGTTTAATTCTATTTTTTGGAAATAATCTAAAATATAGCTTCATTGTTTTTCTTAAATCATGTCTTTTATTTTCTTTAAAGTATAATTTTAAAAAATTAGACATAAGAAAATTTGCAATGTGGTATGAAAATTCAATCTTATCCTTAACATTAGCTAATTTATATTTTTTTTCTTCTAAAATTTTATCTTTGTCAAACAAGTACTCTCTGTAGGAGATTTTATCTGCCAATACATCAGAAAGGTATTCACTTGCGCTTCTTCTAGTATTGAAGAAATCACTTGGTTGGATCATTCTCACCTTATAAATTTCAGCCATTGATTTTTTTACAAATATAGGTGATCTTTGCCAGTCAAAACATGTAAAGGGGCTTTTCTGACAATGTTGTTTATGCAGTTGTTTATCGTAAATCATCAAGTGGAAAACTATGTTTCTTTCGTTAAATTTTAGAGGACCAAATGTATTATTAATATATATTTTATATCCATATTTTGACTCCAGTTGAGTTTTCTTCTTATTAAAACATTCAATAATAAACTCGTATTTATCTTTTGTTAGGCTGTCAGCTATAATTACTATATCTATATCACTAATTCCTTCAAGAGAATTGCTTTCTGCAAAGCTGCCTACTAACGTTCCAGATTCAACAAAATCAATAGAGTTAATAGTTTCTTTGATACCTTCAATTATGTCTTTTCTAAGTTCATCCCTTATGTCTCTATATCTAGCGCTAGTTTTTAATTCCATAAAAGATTTAATTGGATTGTCTGAAGAAAATAAACTTGAAGCTGCTACGATATATTTTGCAGAGATTTGTGGTATATTTGTAGGTTTTACTCCACCATCAAAGATTATATCAAATGAATGAGTCTTCTGCAACTCTCTTAGTTCTTTAAGTTTGTCTAGTGCAGATACTTCAAGGCCTTGTCCAGATTTCCCTAGGGTTTTTATTCCCATAACCTGCACAAATTCGATATTTTTTATATAAGGCATCAAATCTTTAATTTTTGATTCATAGCCCAAGATAATGCCGCATTTTTTCTTATTGATCTTACAAAATTCAATAATTTCATTTAAATTATCCTCAATTTCTAAATGGAACAAAATTATGTCAACATAAGGGTAAACTTTTTTTATCCATTCAAAAGGTTTTTTAGACATAACATGAAACATTTTTTTTAATGCCCAGGTTTTATTAATTTCTTTTATTAAAGACAAGTCAACTTCACTACATTCCTTATTTATTGTTTCATCTACCAAGTCAATATGTATAAAATCGCAATAGTACTTGATTTTAGAGTAAGCTTCCTCAATTGATTGGTTCTTTGCTAGATAAATGGCTATACCTACATTTTTCATAAAATTAAAAGTTATTTTTCTATGCGCTAAATAACTAGCCATAAAAATTACAGAAGCAGTTGCAAATCTTAAGGTGGTGTAATCAACATTAAATTTTCGTGAAATCAATCCCATAATTATAAAATTCAAAATTAAAGAAATAGTAGATATTGTAGAAAATAAAGCAAATGTTCTAAGATTATTTTTTTTTGGCACTCTGAAGTTTAATCTTGAATTTAAAATATAACTTAGAAATAGACCTGACATAAAACCTATAGGGGCGCTGAAAATTAAAGAAACTCCAATTTTATTGAATTGACTTATTATTATTATTTCCAATAGTATCGAAAAGAAGCCAATTATTATGTAATTAAACAGATATCTAAACCTATAAATTAAAAAATTTATTCCTTTAACAATTGATTTTTTATTTACCATTTTGAATTTTTAAAAGCTATAATTTTAGTCCCAAAAAAATTTATAATTGTAAGAATAGGGAGCAAAATAAAATTGGCAAAAATAGGATTTAGGTTTAATAAATCAACAAATATTTTCAATAAAGTTATATTG
>ERZ1292629.561-Hain-H43-01um-R1-561-length-40678-cov-5_pt1 | contig 40678 bp, 40 predicted proteins | sample MGYA00564399_ERZ1292629 | MGnify/ENA primary metagenome ERZ1292629 (study PRJEB36523, sample SAMEA6512636) | groundwater metagenome | collected 2019-01-08 | study: AquaDiva: Metagenomics assemblies of 32 groundwater samples
CCGAAACCGCCCGCTGGGGCCATTTCGGCCGGGGATTTAATTGGGATAAATAAGCTAGGTTTTACTTATTTTATATCCCTTCGGAGAATCTTTTATTTCGTATCCCAGAGAATTTATTTTCTCGCGCAGTTCATCCGATTTTTTGAAATCTTTATTTTTGCGGGCTTCTTCGCGTTCCTCCGCTAATTTTCTAATTTCTTCCGGAATTTTTTCTTCCTTCAAATTTTCAAAATCGAGTCCCAAAACTTTATCAAAATCTAAAATCGTCGCCCTTTTGTCCGCATTGGATACGTTTTCATCTTTTATTAGGTCCCAAAGGAGTGACAATGCCCTCGGAGTGTCTAAATCATCTTCCAGGTATTCCTTGAATTTTTCCTGGTATTTATGGTCTATTTTACCTATCTTCTCGCCTAGCTCAATATAGAGCTTATATAGGCGTTTTAGGGCTATTTCTGCGCCTTCCAGGGCTTCCCAGTTGAAATTTATCTTGGTGCGATAACTGGCCATTAATATCCAGAATCTGTAAGTTATGGGATTTATCCCTTTTTCAATAATTCTATTCAGCGTTAGAAAATCGTCTCCGGATTTAGCCATTTTTACGCCCCCCATATCTACATGCTCGTTGTGCATCCAAAATCTGACCGAGGGTTTTTTACCGGTGGCACATTCCGTTTGCGCTATCTCGTTAGTGTGATGTGTGGCAATATGATCAACTCCGCCAGTATGTATGTCGAATTGTTCTCCCAAAAATTTCATGCTCATAGCCGAACATTCTATATGCCATCCCGGGAAACCTTTTCCAAAAGGGGATTCGAAACCAATTTTATTGTTGAATTTCCACAGCGCAAAGTCTTCCGGATTTTTTTTCTCGGAATTTTCACTAATTCTGGCTCCTTTTTCGCTCCATTTTGTTTTACCACCCCAAAGTATCCCGTAGTCCGGCATTTTGGAGATATCAAAATAAATTCCGTCTCCGGTTTTATACGTATACCCCTTTTCTTCCAATTTTTCTATTAAATCTATATCTTCTTTTATGTAATCGCTGGCAAAATACATTCCGTCAGGTATTTGAATATTTAATTTTTTTATATCTTCTTTGAATTTTTCGGTATAGAATTCGGCCAGTTCCCGCATGTTTTTGAGCGTGAGTTCTTTTCCTTCCCGCAGGAGTCCTTTGGTCATTTTGTCCTCGCCCAAGTCCGCATCGCTGGTCAGATGCCCCATATCCGTAAGATTCATTACTTGTTTTAATTTTAAACCGCTATATTTGAGAGTGCGACGCAGTATGTCGGTAAAAACATAAGCGCGCAAATTGCCTATATGGGCATAATAATAAACCGTCGGACCGCAAGAATACATCCGGACTTCTTTTTTATCAATCGGAACGAAAGTTTCCTTTTTTCTGGTCAGCGTGTTGTAAAATTTTAACGGCATTTTATTTACTACGAAATCATATTTTGTTTAAATTCGTTCCTGTATATCGAAATGAGGGTATAAAGCAGGCTTATGGTCAAGGGTCCGACCAGGATGCCGACCGGGCCGAAAAGCGAAATCCCACCCAGTACCGAAAACAAAATCACAAGGGGAGGGAGATTTATCCTATTACTAACTATGACCGGACTCAATAAATTGTCGATTGTCCCCACAATTGCTACTGCCCAGGCCAGAAGTCCAATAGCCTCAAAAGTATTTCCGGTAACGAAAAGGAATATTATTGACGGCACGGAAACAATGGCGGTACCGAAAGAGGGCACCAACGCCGTAATCATGGTAACCAATCCCCAAAGTGCTGGATTTGGCACTCCGAATATTGCCAAGCCAACACCCATTAACATTCCCTGAAGAAGGGCAATGAAAAGATAACCCTTAATGATGCCGTTAACCGCGCGGGAAAGTTTGCTTATTATTTTTTCATCATCGGTATCCGAAAGCGGGCTTAGTATTACCAACGCCCTTTTCCAACGCGCGCCATCTTTTAAGAAATAAAACATGGAAAGGAGAGTGAGAACCAATGAAAAAATAGCAGAAAGCGTGGAAGTAAAAATACTTGCTATATTATTTGACACAAAAGAAGTGAAATTTGATATTTTTTCGTACAAATCGAAAGAAATACCCTCGGGCAGTATCTTATTTATTGAGCTGTTAATTGAATCTATAAAAGACAGAGAATGAACGTTATTGATAATTACCTGATAAGCATTTTGGCTTTGGTTAAAAACCAGAATTCCCATGCCGAAAAGCGGAACGCCGATTATTATAATGAAGAAAAGAACGGTAAAAAATGCCGATAACCAGCTTGGCAATTTTCTTTTGTTGAACCATTCATAAACTGGATAAAGGACTATGGAAAAGGAAATACCCAGCACTAACACTATCCAAAAAGGCCGGAAGATGAAAAGAGAGAAAACAAAAGTGGCGAATAAAAGGACGAAGAAAAAATACCTTTCAATGATTTTTGTTTGCATATAGTTTCCATTATAGCAAAAATCACGTTCCAGACCAAACCTGTTTTGGCGCTGGGTTGCCTTTTTCGGGAAATTCATATAATATGAAACTTATGAAATTTGCGGTCATACAAACAGGCGGGAAGCAATACAAAGTCTCCAAAGATGATCTTCTTTCCGTTGAAAAAATAAAGGGAGAATACAAAGTCGGAGACAAGATTTCTTTCGATAAAGTTCTGCTGGTTGATGACGGCAAGAACACCACTATCGGCACGCCTTATATTAAAGGCGCGGAAGTGGAAGCCGAAATCAAGGAAATAGGCCGAGCCAGAAAAATTCTGGTGGTGAAGTACAAACAGAAGTCCCGTTATCTCCGCCGCCACGGTCACCGCCAGCCCTTCTTCAAAGTGAAAATTTTGGATATCAAATAAAAAAATTATGCATACATAGGAGTTTCCTATGTATCGGTAAAATTAAGCCACTCCAATAATTCGTTTTTATGATTGATCGATTTTTTGAAATAAGCGGGAAATTCTGACGGGTTTGTAATTTTAAATTTTTTATCTTTGTATTCCTTTATACTCGAATATAGATAAGAAAAGGTATAGTCCAATAAATTATTAATATTCTTTATTTTATTTTCCCTCCAATTTTTGTCCATTAATTTTGCCGGGTTTAAATGTATATATGAATAAATGTATTTTAAATAATTATCTTTATCTATGTGAATTGATTTAAAAACACCCTCATATAGTTTTCCGGTTCTTTTATATTTTTTATTAAAATACATTGAATATCCGGTTAGTAATTTGCGCATGTATGTAGAAATGCCATTTTCTGTTTTTTCACGAACAAGAAAATGAAAGTGGTTAGGCATAAGACAATAAGCTCCAATATCAACAATTGTTTCTCCACGATCAAAATTTTCGTGTGTGTCTCTTAAGATGATGCTTTTTTCCGTATTACAAATATACATTAAAAACAAAAAACGCTCGTAATCTTTTTTGTCTAAAAATATGATTCTTTTTTCTGTCCCACGATTATATAAATGATAGCATTCATTTTCAGCAAAAGATTGTTTTCTCAAAGCCATATTATTTTAAGTATAGCACGCATACATAGGAAACTCCTATGTATTCTCCTATGTATTTTATTGCCTATTTTTTAAAGCGTTTTTGAGGGTATCGTTGTCCGAATACTCCAGTTCCGTGCCGGTGGAAAGGCCTTTGCCCAAGGAGGAAATTTTAATGCCGGCAGATTCGGCCATATTTTTAAACTGATTGCGAATATAGAGATCGGTGTGATTCCCTTGGGGATTCAAGGAGAAGGCCAGAATGATTTCTTTCAGATTTTTCGCCTCCTTTTTTATTTTTTCGGTCAGTTCCTTGATTCTTATCCTTGAATTGGTATTTTTTTCCACAATCGGTACCAGTCCGCCCAGGATAAAATATTTTCCGTTGTAGACCCCGCTTTTGTCGATGCTTTCCAAGTCGGAATCTTTTTCGACAATCATCAAGGTGGAAGAATCGGCATTGGCATCCGAGCAGATCTCGCAATTTTTTTCCTTTTTTGATTCCGATACGAAAAATCTGAAACAGGAAGAGCACTGCACCGTGTCTTTTCTCAGTTCTTTTATCAGTTCGGATAAATCCGCAGTATAGTCCAAATTCTTGGACATCAAGAAATAAACGAAACGTTTCGCCTGTCTTTCCCCGATACCCGGAAACTCTTTAAAAATTTCGGTTAATTTCTCTATTATATTCATATCCTAAAATTCTCCCAAATCTTCGTTTATTTTTGCCGCCGAAAACTCGCTGATATTACTTTTTTCCAGATTTATAAAGGTGGTCGTTTTCTCGTCGAAATAAAGCTCGATTTTTCCAGTTGGCCCGTTGCGGTGCTTTTCGATTAGGATTTGGGCGATATTTGTTTTTTCGGATTCATCCTTGCCTTTATCTTCCCGGTGAATAAACATTACCACGTCCGCGTCCTGTTCTATGGATCCCGAATCGCGCAGGTCCGAAAGTCTGGGTTTACCCCCGCGCGATTCCACGGCTCGGGAAAGCTGGGAAAGGGCCAGGACCGGCACATCCAGTTCCTTGGCCAGACTTTTCAGCGACCTTGAAATCTCCGTCACCTGGTTAACCATTGAATCGTAATTTTTGGAAGTGGTCATAAGTTGCAGATAATCCACGACGATAAGATCGAGCCCTTTTTCGGCTTTGAGCCTGCGGGCCAGGGCTTTCATTCGGACTATGGAGTTACCCGGCTGGTCGTCGATATAAATTTTGGCTTTTGCCAGTTTATCCAAGGAATCGCGAAGTCGGGAGAAATCACGATCGGATGATAAATGTCCGGTGCGCAAATTCCAGGCGTTTACCCGCGACTGGGCCGAAAGCATTCTGTCCACCAGTTGCTGGGAAGACATTTCTAGGGAAAATATTAAAACGGATTTGTCGTGAACAATGGAAGACATACGAGCTATATCGAGAGCCAAGGTAGTTTTACCTATGGAAGGCCTTGCGGCGATAATAATCAGATCGGATTTTTGTAAGCCGGAAAGCGCGTTGTCCAAATCCCGAAAACCGGTCGGCAATCCCCGGAGTATATCCTTGCGTTCGTGCAATCTTTCCAGACGTTCCCAGGCTTGCGGCAAAGCGTCTTTCAAATTCGTGTATTTCTGACTTTTGGGAGACGATATCACGCTGAATATTTTCTTTTCCGCCATATCCAGTATGTCGTCCATATGGTCGTCGCCTTCTTCAAAACCGAGTTCCGAAACATAATCCGCCGCTTCTATCAGACTTCTCAAGACGTATTTTTTCTGGACAATTTCCGCGTAATGTTTGACATTGGTGGAAGAAGGAACGACATTTACTATTTCCGCCAAGTATTGATTGCCTCCGATTCTTTCCAGTATTTTTTGCTCATCTAATTTCGTGGAAAGGGAGAGCATGTCTATCGGCTCGTCCTTTAAAGACAAGTCGAGCATCGCTTTATAAATCATTTTATGTTTTTCGGCGTAAAAAGAATCCGGATTTAGAATATCCTCCACCTCGTGAATGGCATCCTTGCGGAGCATTATGGATCCGAGCACCGCCTGTTCCGAAGGAATGCTCTGGGGCGGAAGGCGCAAATTGTCTTTTTTCGTTTTTGCCATTAAAAACATTCTAGCACAGTAAAAAAATAGTCCAAGCCGGAAAATGCGTAATCTGTTATTAAAATGGGGACAATTCTTTGCGGAATCTGTCTTTTTCCTGTAATATTGCAGTATGCTTAAGAAAGTATTATTATCGGGCGTAAAACCGACCGGAGCTCCGCATATCGGCAATTACTTCGGCGCCATGAAGCAGTTCGTGGACCTGCAGAAAGAATACCAGGGCTATGTTTTTATAGCTGATTACCATGCGCTCAATTTTATTCAGGACAAAAAGGAAATGGAGAAAAATATCCTGGGAGTTCTGCTTGATTATCTGGCTATCGGCTTGGATCCCGAAAAAATAACAATGTTCAAACAATCGGATATTTCCGAACATACGGAGCTGGCCTGGATTTTTGATACTATCACCACTATGCCGTATTTGAAGCGGGCTCACGCCTTCAAAGACGCGGAAGTGAAAAACAAAGAAATTTGCGTAGGGACTTTCAATTACCCGATGCTCATGGCTGCCGATATTTTGCTTTATAGTCCGGATGTGGTGCCGGTAGGGCTGGACCAAAAACAACATGTTGAGTACGCGCGCGACACGGCGGAAAAATTCAACCGTATTTTTGGGGAAACTTTTGAATTGCCGGAACCAATGATTATGAAAGAGGTGGCAGTCGTGCCGGGCACCGACGGCAGAAAAATGTCCAAGAGCTACAACAATCATATTCCGCTTTTTGCCGAATACGAAGAAATAAAAAAGCGCGTGATGGGTATTGTTACGGACTCGGGCGAGGGGATCCCGAAAAATGTTTATGCCATTCACAAACTTTTCCGAAACGAGGACGAACTGAAAAAGATTTATAAAGAAAAAGAAGGCAAATACAAAGAACTGAAAGAGACACTGATAGAAGATATGGAAAAGTTTATCGCGCCCATGCGCGAGAAAAGAAAAGAGTTTGCCAAAGATATTCCAAAAGCGCTGGAAATCCTGAAAGCGGGCAATAAAAGAGCGAAAGAAATAGCCTCGAAAAAGATGAAAGAGGTAAAAGATAAGATTGGAGTTAATATTAATTAAAATATATGAAAAACAGAGTTTATATTAAAGATTTGAAAGATAGTGTCGGCAAAGAAGTAATTATCGCCGGCTGGGTCAACATCAGGCGCGACCAGGGTAAAATGGTATTTTTTGATATGCGCGACATGACCGGCGTCGTGCAGGCCATAGCCATACCCAGCCGGTTGGATGTGATAGAAAAAGCGAAAGAAATCCGTCCGGAATGGGTTTTGAAAATTACCGGTCTGGTCAACAAGCGTCCGGACAAAAATGTAAAACAGGACGCGTTGAATGGCGACCTGGAACTTGAAGTCACAAACATTGAAGTTTTAAACAAAGCCGAAACAACCCCATTTCAAATAAATGAAGATTCTATCGGGGTAAATGAAGATACTAGAATGAAATATAAATATCTTGATCTGCGTACAGAAAGAATGCAAAAAAATATCCGAATGAGAGACAAGATAATCACTTTTTTTCGCAAGTATATGCACGATAACGGCTTTGTCGAAATTGAAACGCCAATACTGATGAGAGGCACTCCCGAGGGATCGCGGGAATACGTTGTGCCGTCCAGATTATTTAAAGGACAATTTTATGTGCTTCCGCAATCTCCTCAGCAATTCAAACAACTTTGCATGGTCGGAGGTTTTGAAAAATATTTCCAAATTGCCCGCTGCATGCGCGACGAAGACACCAGGGGAGACAGGCAGCCGGAATTTACCCAGTTGGATTATGAGATGTCTTTTGTCACCCGGGAAGAAGTTTTGGAATATACCGAAGCTATGTTCGTGGAACTTGTGAAGAGCGTTTATCCGAACAAGAAAATTACCCAGATTCCTTTTCCTCGCATGTCCTATACGGAATCGGTTAAAAAATACGGTTCCGACAAACCCGACTTGCGAAAAAACAAAAATGATCCGGATGAACTGGCATTTTGCTGGATACTTGATTTCCCGATGTTCGAAAAAACCGATGAAGGGGGGTTGCAGGCGGTACATCATCCGTTTTGTTCCATAAAAGAGGAAGATAAAGAAAAGTTTATGAAAGGGGAAGATCTGTTTTCCATCCGGGCAAACGCGTACGATTTAGTATTAAATAGCTATGAACTTTCCTCTGGGAGTATTCGTATTCATGAACGAGACATGCAAAAACAAGTTTTTAAATTATTAAACATTTCCGAAGAGGAACAACAGAAAAAATTTGGACATATGCTGGAAGCATTTACTTTTGGCGCGCCTCCGCACGGCGGTTTTGCTCCCGGAATCGACCGTATTGTTATGATTTTACAGAATGAACCTAACATCCGTGAAGTCATAGCGTTTCCAAAAACAGGCGAAGGCAGGGACCTAATGATGGGCTCTCCGGCTCCTATTACGGAAAAACAGCTCAAAGAATTGGGGATTAAATTAAACTAAATAAATTTACTCGTTGAACGATTGAGCCAGATCTTTTTTTATCTGTTCGCTCAGTTTTTCCACGCTTTTGAATTTTTTCGGAAAACGCAGGTACCTTTCCGTGACGGCCGTAATTTCTTTGCCGTAAATATCTCCGTTGAATTCCAGAATATGGATTTCCAGGCAGTCCTTATTGGTCAGCGAATTAATTCCGTAATATAAAAGTCCGCGGTAATATACGCCATCTAAGTCAATTTTGCACGAATAAAGTCCTTTGGCCAAATCTTTTGCCAGACCGATATCCAGATTGGCCGTTCGGGCGCCTGTTTTTTCTCCGTTATTATTTCCGGCTAAAACTATTCCGCTGATAATTTTTGTCTTGTTCAGACGGGTAGCCAAAGTCACAGCAAGAACCAAAACGATTGCGCCGATAATCTGGGTTGCGGAGAGAACATTGTGATTGAATAAATAATCGAAAATAACCGCGGAAAAGGGCCAGGCCAGTTCGCATAAAGTCGCCAGCGAGGCCGGGATTTTTTTCAGGCCGTAATAATACAGATACATGGCCACCGCTCCGGAAGTGAAAACGATAATAATCAAAGTTCTCCAAACGCTAGATTCGATTGAAGGTAATGTTGAGAAATATTTTATGGCCGGAATAAGCATGATGATTATAGTGAAACCGAAGCGCAAAGCAGCCAGCAGTCCGTAATTTATATTTTTCAAAGAATATTTTCCGAAAGTGGTGGAGGAGCCCCAAGAGAAAGCAGCCAAAAGAGAAAAGACAGCCATCATAGTCGTGGCGCTACCGAAATTTATGGAGTTGGGATCTTTGAAGGTCACGAAATATCCGCCAATCAGCGCAAAAAAGGCATAGATATAAAATTTAGCCGGAAAGCGTTCTCTTAAAATAATGGCCGACAGTAAAATGGCGAAAATCGGCTGGAATTTTTGCAGAAGAATAACTACCGAGATATCCACAAAACCGGTCAAAAACAACGCTTTAGTAAAAAAAGTAGTGCCCAGCGCCCCTCCGAACAAAGCCACCCAGAAAATCGTTCCCCATTGCTTTTTAGTAATTTTTTTGATTTCCGTTTTATAGATAAATAAAAATGGGATGAGAATGATAAATCCTAAAGAGTGTTCCAGAAATACCACCAGGGTAGGCGATACGGATGCCAATTGCGGCCGCAGAAAAATTCCATCCAAGCTCCAAAGCAAAGCCGCCAATACGACGGCCAGAGCACCAATAAAAATTTTCATTTCCTGATTATACACTAAATAAAAAAACTCATCGAAGGCATATCTTTTTTAGGGGGTTTTGAGGCTGACGAGCCGAAAACTTCAGAATTTTTCAAGCTTCGAAAAATTCGTACCCTAGAAAAAGATACGCCGAGTAAAGAGTTTTTTAACCATTTATCTTTTTTGAATTTTTTTGGAAAAGGTATATAGTATCAATATGTTATTAACTTTTAAAAACAGCGCAAAAGAGGTAAAAGACGAAGTCCTTTTTGTTTCTGTTGGTCCTAAAAATAAGGACGAAATCATAAAGGACCTGCCTGCTGGCAAGGCAGGAAACGGCATAAAGACCCTCTATTTGAAGTGCGACGAAAAAGAGAAAATGAATCTGAGAAAGCTCTATTTACTTCTACGCAAAATGATTATGCTGGCTAAGGGAGTAAAAGCGGAAAAAATTGCTTTTGATTTTAATGATTTTTCTGCCTTAGGCGGATCCGCCTCTGGCGGAAAATTTTCCAAATTCGGAGTTTCCGACGAAGAACTCGGAGAAATTATCGGCTCACAACTTGATTTTGCCAATTATGAATTTCTGGATTATAAAACGCCAACCGAAGAAGGTTTTGCCAACATCAAAGAAATAATTATTCAGGCTTGCCCCGAGCGTAGCCGGAGGGCGATTTTGAAAGGCCACACTATCGCGCAAGAAGTGAATAAAACCCGCACGCTAGCCAATATGCCTGGCGGGGATATGACTCCGCAGATTTTAGCCAAGAAAGCGCAGGAAGCGGTCAAAGGTTCGCCGGTCAAAGTCACTATCCTCGGCGAAAAAGAAATGGAAAAGCAAAATATGCGGGCGATACTTTCCGTCGGTCGCGGTTCGGATGAAGAATCCAAATTCATTATTATGGAATACTGGGGAGATAAATCCCGACGTTCTAAATCTAAAAAGGTCGGGATCCTGAGCGAAAGCGAAGGGCCTATCGTTCTGGTCGGCAAAGGCGTCACTTTCGATTCGGGTGGAATAAATTTGAAACCTTCTTCTTCGCTTTTGGGAATGAATATGGATATGTCCGGAGGCGCGGCGGTCATACACACTCTGGCGTTGGTGGCGAAAATGAAATTAAAAAAGAATGTCATCGGCCTTATTCCTTCGGTTGAAAATATGGCTTCGGGAAAAAGTTATCGGCCCGGAGACATTATCCGCTCGATGTCCGGTAAAACAATTGAGATTTTAAATACCGATGCGGAAGGGCGGGTCATTTTAGCGGATGCTTTGACCTATGCGCAAAAATATAATCCGGAAGTTGTGCTTGATATCGCTACTTTGACTGGCGCGGCAGTAGTTGCGTTAGGTGAGAGAGCTTCAGCGATTTTTACCGAAGACGATAAATTGGCAAAAGAACTTGAAGAACTGGGAGAAAAAACAGGGGATTATGTCTGGCGTTTGCCGATGTGGGAAGAATATGAAAATGAAATAAAAGGAACTTTGGGCGACTGGACCAATGTTCACAACAAAGATTCCCGTTACGGCGGAGCGACTTACGGAGCCATCTTTTTACACCAATTCATAAAAGGCCACAAATGGGCACATATAGACATAGCCCCTCGTATGATCGCAATGCGGGGTGAAAACCTCTCCCAAGGCGCCCTAGGCACTCCAGTCCGGCTTCTATACAAATTCATAAAGGAATATAAAATAAAATGAAAAATTATGCAAAAGTAGGAAATAGGCAAGGTAAACCGGGATATCGGACACCCTCAAGTTTCAGAATCAGAAAAAATCTGCAAGTATCAAGCTTAAAAGTAAAAAGTGCAAATTATAAAAATTATGGCAAATACAGATAAATTATTAAAACAAATCATTAATTTTCGGGAAGCCAGGAGCTGGAAGCAATTTCACCATCCTAAAGATTTAGCTATTTCCTTGTCTCTTGAAGCTTCGGAAGTTTTGGAACATTTTCAATGGAAATCAAAGGAAGAAATTGAGGAATATGTGAAAACTCACAAGGAACACATTGGCGAAGAACTGATGGATGTCTTATACTGGGTGCTTCTTTTGTCCAATGATTTGCATATTGATATAGAAAAAGCGTTTACGGCCAAAATGAAAAAGAACGCGAAAAAATATCCTGTAAAAAAAGTAAAAGGCAAACATACAAAATATAATAAGTTATAATTATGGCTGAAATAAAAACTTTATTATTTGATAAAAATAAATTTGATCAAATCAGGTCTTATCATTTTGGTGTTGATTGGCCAGTTGTTTATCTTATTGAAGATGGGAAAGAAATATATATTGGAGAAACTGTTAATGTCTATGGTAGGAGTAATCAACATTATGAAAATCCAGAAAGAAAAAAATTAAAAAGGATACATATAATTACTGATGAGGAATATAACAAATCGGCTACATTAGATATTGAATCTTCTCTCATTCAATATATGTCTGCTGAAGGCTCTTTTATACTTCAAAATGGAAACCAAGGTCTATTAAATCATAATTATTATGATAGGCAAAAATATCAAGCAAAATTTGAAACTATTTGGCAAAAATTACAGGAGATGTCTCTTGTAAAAAAAGATTTAGTACAAATAAAAAATAGTGATTTATTTAAGTATTCGCCGTATAAATCTCTTACAGAAGATCAAATAATTGTTGCAACAAATATATTTAAAAATATTAAAGCAGATAAAGAAAAAACCTATGTAATTAATGGTAAACCTGGGACAGGAAAAACGATACTTGCTGTTTATTTAGTAAAGTTCTTAAAAGAAAAAGAAGAAACAAAAAATCTAGAAATAGGGTTGGTCATACCTATGACATCTCTCAGAAAAACAATAAAAAAAGTTTTTTCTCAAGTAAAAGGATTAAAAACAAGCATGGTAATTGGTCCGAACGAAGTTGTAAATAAAAGGTATGATATTTTAATTATTGATGAAGCACATAGATTAAAACAAAGAAAAAATATAACTAATTATCAATCATTTGATATAACAAATAAAAAATTGGGTTTTGATAATTCTGGAACTGAACTAGATTGGATTTTAAAATCATCTAAACACCAAATATTTTTTTATGATAAAAATCAAACAATTAAACCAGCAGATGTGAGACCCGATAGGTTTACTCAAATGGATGCTGTTTATTATAATTTGATTAGTCAACAAAGAATAAGTGCTGGCGAAGAATATATCAATTTTATTGACGACTTGTTTGATTTAAAAAATGTGAATAAATATAACTTTCCTAATTATGATTTTAAAATTTATGAAGATATTCATGGAATGGTAAATGATATAAAGAAAAAAGATTCAGAAATAAAACTTTGTAGAATGGTTGCGGGTTATGCGTGGGAATGGAAGAGTAAAAAAAATTCCAATATTCATGATATTGAAATTGATGGTTTAAAATTATTCTGGAACAGCACAAATCAAGATTGGGTAAATTCAAAAAATGCAATAAATGAGGTTGGTTGTATTCACACAGTGCAAGGTTACGATTTAAATTATGTTGGTGTAATTATTGGGCCAGAACTCTCATATGATGAAGAAAATAATAAGTTAGTTATAAATTCAGAAAATTACATGGATACAAATGGTTGGAGGGGTATTACTGACCCTAAGGAATTAGAAAGATATATTATAAACATATATAAAACTCTTTTAACAAGAGGTATAAAAGGAACATATCTTTATATTGTAGATAAAAAACTAGCGAAATATTTTAAAAGTAAAATAAACAACAATAAAGAAAAAGAAAAAATAAGTAATGTTATTAAATCGCCTTATATTAATGAGTTTGAAATGATGAATATTCCATTATACGAATCTGTTGGGTGTGGAGAATTAATGTATGCAGACCCTAATATTCAAGAAATGATATCTATTAGAAAAGATTATATGTCAAAAGGGTCAAAATATTTTGTTTTGAGAACGAAAGGGGATTCTATGAATAAAGCAGGAATAAATGATGGAGATTTAGTTTTATGTGTAAAAAACTATCGTCCAGAAGAGGGGAAAAAGGTAGTAGCGCTTATAGGTGATGATGCTACAATAAAGGAGTATCGTAGAGAAAATGGTTATGTGGTTTTAAAACCTTGTTCAACTAATCCTGCACATAAACCATTAAAATTTTCAACAAATGAAGAGATACAGATGCAAGGAGTAGTAGTAAGAGTTTTGAAAGAAAGCGATATAAAATAATATTTATGAAAAAACACATTATAAATTATCAAAAAATTTGGAAAACAAAACCTGTTGATATACAGAATCTCTTACTTGATTCAAAAAATATACGTCTTGATTTTGAAAATATGTCTCAAGATGAAATAATCAACGATTTATTTATTAATGAAAATGCAATACAAATATTACAAAATATTGTTGATAATGGTTATTTTCCAGACGAATTACCGGTAGTTATTAAAGAAGAAAAGAAATATGTAGTTTTAGAAGGTAATAGAAGGGTTGTTTCTTTAAAAGCAATGATAAATCCTAATATTGCCCCTCATAAATATGTAACAAAAATTAATTTTTTAATGAATGATAGAAACCCATTAAGGAAAATAGATGTGTGTATTTCTCCTTCAAGAGAAGCAGCGGAAAAATATCTTGCTGCAAAACATACAAAAAATACACGAAGGCCATGGTCTACTTTAAGACGAGCATATTTTTATTATGCACAAAAAGAAAACGGACAAAAGGTGGCAAAGTTAATTGAAAGATATAAAGATGTTGATATACCAAAATATATAAAAATGTATGAAATGCACCACATCGCTATGTCTTTGGAGAATATAACTGATAGTGTTCGTAAGAATATTTCGAATAAAAGAACTTTTGACATTACAACCCTAGAAAGATTTTATAGTGATGAATATATTCGAGATTGGATGAATATAGAATTTGATCCTATTACAGGGGAAGTAAAAGTTCCAAAAACAAATTCATTTGATAAAGTTTATTCTAGAATTTTAAGTGATATAGTTAACAAAAGAGCAACATCTCGTAGAAATTTGAGTTCCAAAGAGTCAAGGAAAATTTATATAGACAGTGTTATAAAAGAAATATTAGACGGTAGAAAAATGCCTAAAAAAAATATTAGTAAGGCTGATATTTTTAAAGAAAAAAGTTCAAAGATCAGTGTAAAAAAGAAAAAGTTTATTTCTTCTAAAATAGAAAATACATTTGATAGTCATGGCATTGATGAAGTATTAAGAGAATTAAAAAATATTGATTACTATGAGTTTCCTAACGCAACAGTAGACATGCTCAGAACTTTTTTAGAAATAGTACTAAGAAAATTTTTAAAGGAAAAGAGTGAAATGCCAAGTTCTGGAAGGAATGGTTTTGTAACCTTCGAAGCTATACTTGCAAAATCTAAGCATGTTTTAACGACAGAAGGACACAATGATATAGCCCAAATTGTTAGGGTATTAATGGATGATAAATGGTATTTAGATGCTATTAATCACAATCCAGATATCTTTGCAGACTATAAAGACGCTGAAAAATGGTGGCACAAGATGGAACCAGTAATAAAACATATTTTTAATGAATTTAAAGTGAATTAATAGTGTATAATATATTTATGTTTTATTCACCATTAAGATACCCAGGCGGAAAAAACAAATTAGCAAAATTTGTTGCTTTAGTGTGCGAAAAAAATAATATTAATGGACATTATGTGGAACCTTATGCTGGGGGAGCGTCTGTTGCCTTACATCTTCTGATAAATGGTTATGTAAAAGAAATCACGATAAATGATTATGATAAAGCTATATACGCTTTTTGGTATTCAATTTTAAATGATACAGAAAAATTTTGTAGAAAAATAAAAAATACTGAAATTAATATAGAAAATTGGAAAAAATTTAAAGAGATTCACAAAAATAAAGAAAAAGAAAACTTATTTAATCTTGGTTTTGCCATTTTTTTCCTTAATAGAACAAACAGGTCTGGGATTATAGATGGGGGAATAATTGGTGGGAAAAATCAGAAAGGTAATTATAAAATTAATTGTCGCTTTAATAAAAATGATTTGATAAGGAGAATAAAATTAATAGCAAAATATAAGAAAAATATTAACTTATATAATGAAGATGCTCTTGATCTTATAAATATTGTAAAAAAAGATAAAAATACAATTTTTTATTTTGACCCACCTTATTATCTAAAAGGACCATCTTTATATATGGATAATTATAAAAATGATGACCATAAAAAAGTTAGTGAAAAAATACAAAAAATAAAAAATGCAAAGTATATTGTTTCTTATGATAATACACCAGAGATTAAAAAACTTTATAAAAAATTAAAGAAATTAGAGTTTTCTTTAATTTACACAGCCTATAGAATAAGAAAAGGTATGGAAGTATTATTTTTTGGTAATGGACTGAACATTTCCAAAAATATGGTACAATTACTAGATTAGTATTAATTTCCGCCGGAGGCGGATCGGCCTTTGGCTGAAACAAGAATAAATCATATGGAACTAAAAGCTTTGTGTATGAAGTGTAGAGATGCAAATAGGAAGCCGACGATGCAGACTATGACCAATCCGGTCGTTACCAAGAACGACAAAGGACGATATTCAGCCAAGGGGACTTGCGCCAAATGCGGAGGCAATATGTTCAAGTTCCTCTCCCAATCCGACGCCGAATCCCTCAAATAACCCCTCCCTCATATCAACATTCCAACATTCTCAAGAATGTCGGAATGTCATATAAGGTGCGAATAATGTAATTCTATGCAAAAGCAAGTAGTTTTAAAAATTTCCGGAGAAGTACAGGGAGTGTCTTTTCGCGGTTTAAGCCGAAGAAAAGCAAGGGAACTGAATTTGACCGGCTGGATCAGAAACGAACCGGATGGAACTGTCCGAATTGTCGCCGAAGGACAGGAAGGGGATTTAATAAAATTGATTGAGTGGTGCGAAAATAGCCCCGACTACATCAAGGTAGATAGAGTAGATATAGAATGGTCTAACTCCGCGAATCAATTTAACGACTTCACAATAAAATAATTAACATTCTTATATTCTTGAGAATGTAAGAATGTTATATAATAAGTGAATGAAAACAAACAAATTAAAAACAGATAAACAACTCGAAAGGCATTTCAAAGGAGTAGCAAACCATCGTCGCATTGCGATATTAATGCTTGTGTCTAAAAATTCTGGTATTACCCTAGAACAGATTGCAGAAAATTTGGATTGTAATATAAAAACCATATCTGAACATACTCGACGCTTGGTTCAAGCAGGTTTATTAAATAAATCATATAAAGGACGCAAGGTGGAACATTTTGTTTCTCCATATGGGAAAAATTTTTGTATTTTTATTAACCAATTCTGACATTCCAACATTCTCAAGAATGTGAGAATGTCGTATTATGAAAAATCCATATAAAAATAAATTTGAAATTGCTGTTAGGGCTATTATTGAATATAAAGGAAAAATTTTGCTTTGCAAAATCAAAAAAAGTGATTGTTATTTTTTTCCGGGCGGGCATTTGGAATACGGTGAAAGAATAGATAAAGCTTTGGCTCGAGAGATAAAAGAAGAATTAAATACAAAAGTAGAAAAGTTTTCTTTTATTGGTGTAGTAGATAATATATTTACCGGAGATGGAGATAAGCACCATGAAATAAATTTTGTTTTTAAAACCAAAATAAAAAAAGTTTATACTTTAAGCCAAGAAAACCATATTGATTTTGTTTTGATTGATAAAAAAGAATTTTCCAAGCAAAAGATTTTTCCGATTGCTTTGAAAAAGCAATTATTAAAATGGTTTAAAGATAAAAAAACGTTTTGGGTTAGTCAATAATTTATAAAGTTTTCCACATTATTTCTTTGGATTAATCTATTTTAATTATATAATTGGGGAATGGAAAAAATAAAAATGTTTTTCGCCGCCCATAAAGTTTTAAAGATAATAGCATGGGCTTTTTTAGTTCTAGTTGGATTATATGTTATTTTAGTTATTGGTCGTGGAATTTATCGCGCTAATGAAGCTAAGACGAATAAACAAGTTATAAAAATTCATAACACTAAACTTACATTAGATGATGTAATGGGTAAAAATCTTCCGCCGGATCCGGGGGCTCTTGCTGATGCGACGGTGCAGGGGATTGATGCTAATAATAACGGAATTCGTGATGATGTTGAACTTGCTGTTTTTAAAGCATATCCAAACTCCGCCAAAACCCGTGCAGTGCTTTTGCAGTATGCGCTAGCGTTACAAATGGAGGTGATTCAACCAATGGTGAATACTAAAACAGTGACTGAAGTAGTGACAGAAGAGGGTAGAGCTCATACTTGTGTTGGTGATATACTTGTTCCTAGAAAAAGTCCCGAATCTGACAGAAGTAATGATGAAGTTGATAAAATTTATACATATATTGATTTTATTGAAAATAGACAATTGAATACTGACATACGAAAAGAAGCGCAGGAAAATTTTCTTAAAAACATGAGAAGTTTTGGAGATTCAACAAATGAAGTATGCGACATTGATATTTTAAAATTATCGAATTAATTTTTTTAGATAATTCATTTATATGAAGAACCAGATATTGTTTATTTTTGTTCTAGTTTTGTTGTTCTCATTTTACGTTAAAAATGCCTCAGCGAATGAATCATGTTCTTCAAGAGGGTATTCTGTTTTTACAATAAATGGAATATTTACTAATGAGGATAAAGCAAGAGACAGTAAAGATAGATTAAAAGATCATTTACGACCTGATTATAAAAATGAACCACTTACCGTAGATTATCTTTATAATGCTACCCATCTTTTAGGTATTGGTGATTTAGTTGATGTTTTGGCACAGATGGTTATTGATCAGAATGATGATTATGATATGGTGGAAATATTGAATGATGCCAGTCAAAAAGTCACCACTCAAAAACTTTTATTAGTTGGTCACTCACAAGGTAACTTTTACGCCAATAATCTTTATGACGCAGTTGCTTCTAAACCTGGAGGAGTGCCCAAACAATCAATCGGGGTGTATGGTGTAGCTTCACCCGCTAGTCGCGTGGCTGGCGGAGGAAAATATTTAACTTCTAATTCTGATACCGTTATTAATTCTCTAATGGCTAAATTAATTAGTAATAATATTTTACCATCCAATATTAACTTACCATTGCAAAGTATCATTAATGGCGGCAATGGTCACGGTTTTTCAGACGTGTATTTAAAATATGCAGGCGATAGGATTATTTCTGACATAAAATTTTCACTTGATAAACTTCAAAATAATGACGAACAATTACCGCAAGATCCTTGTATTTCTCCGCTGGAACTTACTTTTATTCACAAAGCATGGGGTGTGGGGTTTGCTTCAGCTGATTATGTATTTGATAAAGTAATTCCATATGTACAAACGAAATACTTAGCATTTATAAATGATACCGGAAGAATTTTGGCTAATGTCATAAACAGTCTAGCAGGAAGAAGTAGTGCAACTGTAGTACTTTCTTCCAAACAACCTGACATTTTAACTGACACTACCTCTAATGATACTCAAGTTGCTGATGTTGTCCAAGTAAATAAAAACACAACGACTCAACAAAAAGAAACGACAACTCAAACTATTACTACAGCGACAGAAAATTCTCCGAATCAAAATGTAGAAGTCGTTACTACATCGCAACCACCTGAAAGCGCGAATCTGCCTGTAGCCGTTAAGCCCGGTCCTGACACCGTTGGGCGGGCTTATTATTACATAGATACAATTCCTCCGGTTATTACTATTTCCGGCACCAATCCTATCGATGTCGTAAAAAATTCCACATATACCGATGCCGGCGCAACAGCTTTTGACGATTTGGATAAAACAGTTATTGTTTCCACATCCGGAAATGTTGATACTTCTGTTCTAGGTACTTACACTTTAATTTATACAGCCGGCGATTCTTCAGGAAATACCGCTACAGCAACTCGGACCGTAAATGTTATTGATAATCCAATTATTCCTGATACTACTGCTCCGGTTATTACAATGCTTGGTAATAGTTTTGAAGTAGTCACAAGAAATTCCACATATACCGACGCCGGCGCGACTGCACTAGATGATGTTGATGGCGATTTAACTTCTTCTATTGTTAAAACCGGAACTTTTGTAAATACTGCAACTGCCGGCACATATACTATTATTTATACTTCGACCGATCTTTCGGGAAATTCGTCGAGCAAAACCCGTACAGTAGTTATTGATGAAGGGGCAATGCTTAACCAGCCGAACTTCGCAACCATTTCCGGCAATTACGCTTATGTCGCTTCGAGTTCCAGCAATGCTCTTGAAATCATTGATATCTCAAATCCCTCAGTGCTGGTTCATAAGAGTTCCGCAGTCCATAGAGTAAATGGTTTTGAACTTTTTTCTCCCAAAGCGGTTGCTGTTTCCGGCAATTACGCTTATGTAGTTTCCAATAGCAATGCGCTTGAAGTTATTGATATAAGCAATCCAGTTCTTCCTGTTCATGTCGGCACTTTAATAAATGGTACCGGCGGAGCGCAATTGGTTAGTCCTTCTTCCATAGCCATTTCCGGCAATTACGCATATATCACCGTAGGCGGAAGTGCTCTTGTCGAAATTGTGAATATTTCCAGTCCGGCTAATCCAATACATGCCGGTGTGTATTTCGTGAACTTACTCTCTCCGCCTCTTTCCGTTTATATTTCCGGCAGTAATGCTTATGTTACTTTTTCAGCACCCGCAGGAAGTGGTTTCATGCAGATTTTAGACATATCAAATCCTATTTCTCCTGTTTTGAAAGGAACCATAAATGATGATGATGGCGGAGCGTCTATCTCTAATCCGCAATCCGTTTTTGTTTCTGGAGACTATGCTTATATTACTTCCCGTGGAGACAATACACTAGAAATAATAGATGTTTCGGTTCCGACTGCGCCCATTCATAAAGGGAAAATATCCGATGGGGCAGGGGGCGCTGTTCTTTCCGCGCCGACTTCCGTGTTTGTTTCAGGCAGTAATGCTTATGTGACTTCATTGGTCGGGGACAGTCTTGAAATTCTTAATGTTTCCAACCCGACCACGCCCATTCATAACGGAAGTTTAGCGACCAATGTCGGTGGTTCCGCTATCGGTAGCCCGCAATCGGTTTTTGTTTCCGGTAATTACGCGTATATTGCTTCGAGTTCAAGCAACGCTTTTGAAGTAGCAAATATTTTCGACCCGACCAACCCTGTTCACGAAGGCAAGATTTCAAACGGCGAAGCCAGCCACACGGCTCCATAAGGCTTAATTTATGCTATAATATAAAGGTGGAAATTGAAACTGAGACTGCAAAAGACTACTCATATAAGATAAAAACGGACGCCTTTGAGGGGCCGTTTAGTTTGTTGCTTTCTCTGATAGAAGAGAGGAAGTTTTTTATCAATGATTTATCTCTGGCTCAGGTGACGGAAGATTATTTGAATTATGTCAAAAAGCTGGGGGAACTGAATCCGCCGGAGATTGCCAGCTTCATTGTAGTAGCGGCTACGCTTATTCTGATAAAATCAAAATCGCTTTTGCCCAATCTGAATCTGACTTCCGAAGAAGAAGGTGATATACGCGATCTGGAAGAGAGACTGAAACTATACGAACTTTATGCCAAACTTGGAGTGCATGTAAAGGAAGTATTTGGAGAAAAAATAATCTTCGCTCCGCTTGAAAGAAAAAACGATTTTTTGGTATTTTTGCCGGACGATAGGATTACTAAGGAAAATATGATGACTTTCGCCCAAAACGCACTCGGTAAAGTTCCCAAGAAATCAGTCCTGCCGGAAGTGGAAGTCAAAAAAGTTGTCAGCATAGAAGAAATGATTTCCAGGCTGACCGAAAGAATCGAAAGAACTTTACAGATAAATTTCAAAGATTTTGCCGGCGACGCCAAAACCAAAGAGGAAAAGATAGTTGTAATTATCGGTTTTCTTGCTATGCTGGAACTTGTCAGGCAGGGAATACTTCATGCCGTGCAGGAAAATAGTTTTGAAGATATTGTAATTAAGAAAATTCAAACATGAACACAGAACAAAAAATAGAAGCGATACTTTTTTTCAAAGGAGAACCGATGTCCAGGAAGAAACTTTCCGAATTTTTGAAAGTGGGGCAAACGGAAATAAATGAAGCTCTGCAAAAATTGAAAGAAAGTTTAAAAGAGAGGGGAGTCGTGTTGCAGGAAAAGGAAAACGACATTACCCTCGGCACGGCGCCAGAACTCTCGGACCTGATTGAAAAATTACAGAAAGAGGAATTGAACAAAGAACTTTCCAAAGCCAGCCTAGAAACGCTCTCCATAATTCTTTACAAGAACGGAGTCAGCCGTTCTCTAATTAATTATATCCGCGGAGTAAATTCCAGCTTTACCTTGCGGGCGCTTTCCGTCAGGGGATTGATAGAGAAAAACATAGACCCCCAAGATAACAGGCGCTATATTTACAGGCCTACTTTTGAACTACTTTCCTTTATGGGTGTGAAATCCGTGCGAGAATTGCCGGATTACGAATTGGTAAATAATTCTATCGAATCTACCGCGCAAAATTTGGCAGACCTGTCTGCGCAGGCAGGAGAATTGGAAAAAAATGGAACCGACATCCGAGAATCATAATTTATTGGTTTTTATTCTGATTATTTTTGCCTTGGAGGCAATTTTATTTTCTATTGGAAACGACAAACTGAATTTCGCGTTTATAACCGGAGAAAGTAAATTGGTAAAGATACAAAACATATTTGCAGATATTCCCGTTGAAGCGAAGGCTTTTTCCATTTATGACCAGACTCTTGACAGAAAAATTTATGGAAAAAATGACGGAACAGAAATGCCTATCGCTTCACTGGCAAAAATCATGACTGTTATTACCGCCTTGAATGGCCGCCAGCAGGACGAAGTTGCGTCAATTTCTTTAGAGGCGATCGGACAAGAGACCGATTACGGACTTTTAACCGGCGAGAAATTTAAAATCAAGGATTTGGCCAAATTTACTCTGGTGGGTTCCGCCAATGACGGCGCCTATGCCCTAGCGGAAAACACGGAAAACTTCCTGCAAAAAATAAATGACAAAGCGCGCAAAATAGGAATGGAAAATACTTTGTTTTTCAATTCCACCGGCTTGGACGTGGATGATAAATTTGCCGGAGCTTACGCTTCGGCGCAGGACGTGAATGCCATGAACGTTTACGCCTTAAGAAAATATCCCGATGTTTTTTCCGCAACCGTGATGCCGGAGATGAAAATAGAATCTGAGTCCGGCTTCAGCCACAGCGTAAAAAATACCAATGCCATATTGGATAAAATTCCTAATCTTCTATTTTCCAAAACAGGTCTTACTCCGTTGGCCGGAGGGAATTTGGCCGTAATATACAAGAATAAATACGGACACGAGATAGCCATTACAATATTGGGTTCAACTTCGGAGGGCAGATTTTCCGATATGGAAAAAATCATAGATACGTTGTATAATTCGGATTATGGAAGCCCAAACTAAAGTACATTCGACAAGCTCAGTATCTACGACTTGCCAGAATTGCAAGAAAGATTTCACTATAGAGCCGGAAGATTTTAATTTTTACGAAAAAATAAAAGTTCCTCCGCCGACTTTTTGCCCGGAGTGCCGTTTTCAACGCAGATTGATGTTCCGGAATGAGCGCTCTCTTTATAGAATAAAATGTGATCTGTGTAAAAAAAGTATTCTCTCAACGTTTTCTAAAGATAGTTCCCGGACGATATACTGTCAATCTTGTTGGTGGTCAGATAAATGGAACCCGTTGAATTACGGGCTTGAATACAATTCAAAAAAGCCCTTTTTTGAGCAATTAGGCTACCTCTTGCATAAAATTCCCCTTGTTGCTTTAGGGAATAATTATCCTACCCTCGTTAACAGTGAATATGTAAATGAAACCGGTTACGCCAAAAATTGCTACCTTATTTTTGATGCGGATTATTGCGAAAATGTTCTATATTCCTCAAGATTGTCATTAATAAAAGATTCTATGGATGTTCTAAACTGCAGAGAGTCGGAACTATGTTATGAAAGCGTAAATTGCCGCAAATCATCGAGAATTTTCTTTTCTGAAGACATAAGCGATTGCGTTAATGTTTTCTTTTCAAAGAATCTTGCCGGCTGTATGGATTGTTTTGGTTGCGTAAATCTGCGGAATAAAAATTGCCACATTTGGAATAAGCCATATTCAAGAGAGAAATATAACAAAAAGCTAGAAATACTGAAACAAGAAATATTGACGCGGGAGGGTATCGAAAGACTCCGCGCCAAAACCCTAGGGGTTTGGTGTTCGGTACCGCATAAATTTATGCACGGTTTTCAAAATGTAAATGTATCTGGAGATTATATCTACGAATCGAGAAATACTAAAAATTCATTCCAGGTTCGTGGTACGGAGGATTCCAAATTTTGTCAGCTTATCAAGGATGGAGGTGTAAAAAATGCTTATGATTACACAATCTGGGGTAATAATGCGGAGTTAGTTTATGAATGTATGAATGTCGGAATGGGTATTCATAACACAAGATTTTGCTATGTGTGTGCGCTTGGCAATACGCTAGACGTTGAATATTGCGTATGGTGCCTCGATGTGATGAACACTTTTGGCTGCTCGGGGGTACGTAATAAAAAGTATTGTATTTTAAACAGACAATATAAAGAGGAAAAATTTTATTCTTTACGTTTACAAATAATCAAGGATATGGAAAAAAATCCCTATGTTGATAAAAGAGGACGGGTACACGGATATGGAGAATTTTTCCCGTATGATTTGTCCCCATACAGGTATAATGAAACAGATGCACAAGTATATTTTCCGATCAGTAAAGAAGACGCGATTAGTGCTGGATGGAAATGGCGCAACCAGACCTTGCCGGAATACAAAACTACCATGGACGGAAATAGATTACCCATAACTACTAATGAAGTCACCAATGAAATACTAAGAGAAATCATTGCCTGTGTATCCTGCGGTAAGGCCTATCGCTTCACTCCTTCAGAACTTGTCTTTTTGAGAAGATTTAGATTACCGCTTTCAGACAAGTGTTTTGAATGCAGATATAAGAGACGCTTTGAACGTTTAAACCCTTTGAAGCTTTGGCACCGACACTGCATGAAACCCGGCTGTCTCAATGAATTCGAGACTTCTTATGCTCCTGATAGACCGGAGATTGTGTACTGCGAGAGATGTTATAATCAGGAGGTGTATTAACAAAACACACATCTACGCTATAGCGTAGATGTGGAAATGTTCAAAGTCGAACTTTGCACATTTTTGATAAAAATGTCATTACGGAGTATAATCTCTATATGCTTTTGAATTTGGTCAAAATATTTTTGCCAATGGTAGTAGCTTTCTTGATAGGGCTCTTTGTTACGCCATTTGCCACGCATTTTTTTTATAAATATAAAATGTGGAAAAAATACTCCAGAAATGAAGCGACTTTTTCTGAATTTCAGAAAATTCACAATCATGAAGAAGAATTGAGAACTCCGCGGGTGGGGGGAATAATAATCTGGGTTTCAATACTTCTTTCCACTCTGATCTTTTGCCTGATTTCGGTTTTATTTCCATCCCCGATTACCGAAAAAATTAATTTTTTAAGCAAGAATCAAACCTTGATACCTCTTTTGGTTTTGCTTTTCGGATCTTTCCTGGGACTTTGGGATGACTTGATACAGATTTACGGCGAAGGGAAAATTGCCCGTGATGACGCATCCTGGCGCAAATGGAAAGCACTGTTAGTGATTTTTATTTCTTTTCTGATCGGGCTTTGGTTTTATTACAAACTGGGGATGACCTCGATACATATTCCGTTCAATGGATATCTTGATTTGGATATTTTAATTATTCCGTTTTTTATAATAGTTTCCTTGGCGACTTTTTCGGGCGGTGTAATCGACGGATTGGATGGGCTTTCCGGCGGAATCTTCGCTTCGATTTTTGCCGCCTATTCCGTTATAGCTTTTGCCAATAATCAAATAGACATTGCCGCTTTCTGTGCAGTTGCCACCGGGGCGATATTGGCGTTTCTTTGGTTCAATATTCCTCCGGCCAGATTTTACATGGGAGAAACAGGCATTATCGGACTGACTATTACCTTGGCCACCATAGCTTTTTTGACCGATTCGGTTTTGATACTTCCCGTAGTCGCGATGCCTCTGGTCATGAGTTCCGGGTCCGTCATATTACAAACTCTTTCGAGAAAATTAAGAAACGGAAAAAAAATATTCCGGCTTTCACCTATCCATCATCATTTTGAAGCGCTCGGCTGGCCATCCTATAAAGTTACCATGCGTTTCTGGATTCTATCCGTCGCTTTTTCCATTATAGGCATAATCCTGGCCGTTATCAGCCGGTAAAACGTAATGAGAGAAAAAAAGACAGATAGATTTTTTTTGACGATATTTCTTCTTTTGACGTTCATCGGATTGGCAATGTTTATTTCCGCCTCTTTGGGAATCGTGGCCAGAAGCGAGGGAACTTTTTATTCAGTTCTTTTCAGCCAGTTGGTTCTCGGATTCGGCCTGGGGTTCCTGGGCATGTATTTTGCCCTGAAAATAAACTATAAATTCTGGCGTAATTATTCTTTTTATATTTTTTTGGGATCGATACTTCTGACTGCGGCGGTGTTTATTCCTTCTCTGGGGTGGAGCCACTTGGGAGCAGAAAGATGGATTCAGCTCGGACCGCTCAGATTTCAACCGGTAGAAATTTTAAAATTCGGATTTGTTATTTATTTCGCCGCCTGGCTTTCTTGGGCCAAAAACAGGGTTCAGGATTTTAAATTCGGCATTCTTCCCCTTGGCCTATTACTGGCGATTATCGCCGTGATTCTTTTTCATCAGCCGGATACTAAAAGTTTCATTTTAATCGCGGTAACCGGAATATGCATGCTTTTTATTTCCGGCGTTTCAATGAAATGGATTACCTTATTGGGAATGGGGTCTGTTATTGTTTTGGGGACTCTCGTCTATTCTACCCCGTATCTTCAGGAACGGGTGAAAACTTTTATCGATCCGTCGCTCGATCCGCAAGGATCTTCCTATCAGATACAGCAATCGCTGATCGCGATAGGTTCAGGCGGAATTTTTGGCAGGGGATACGGCCAAAGCATTCAAAAATTCAGTTACTTGCCGGAACCGCAAGGGGATTCCATTTTTGCCGTGGTGGGCGAAGAATTGGGTTTTGTGGGAAGCACCGCCATAGTAATACTTTATCTGCTTTTTGTTTTACGCGGCCTTCGTATCGCCAATAATTCTCCAGATTTATTCAGTAGACTTTTGGTTTCCGGAATTGTTATACTGATAGTGGCGCAGTCGTTTATGAATATCGCTTCCGCTACGGGGGTTTTCCCGCTGACAGGCGTGCCACTGGTCTTTATGAGCCATGGAGGTACTTCGCTTATGGTATATCTTGTAGCAATGGGCATAGTGCTTCAAATATCAAGATTCCAGCGTCAGAATAATTAAATTTTAAATTTATGAAAATAGTTTTTACAGGAGGAGGAACCGGCGGACATTTTTATCCAATTATCGCCGTTGCCCAAAGAGTCAATCAGATAATAGATAAAGAAAGCATAATAGGAGCCAAGCTTTATTATTTTTCCGACGATCCTTATGACAGAGAAATGCTTTCGGAGAACGGCCTTTTGTATGAAGAGGTGCACGCGGGGAAAATGCGCACGTATTTTTCTCTCAAAAATTTTTTCGATATATTCAAAATGTTCTTTGGTACGATAAATGCTTTATATAAAGTATTCTCAATTTATCCGAATGTCGTTTTTGGCAAAGGCGGATACGCTTCGTTTCCGACCATTCTGGCCGCAAGAATTCTGCGTATTCCAGTCGTGATTCACGAATCGGATTCCGTGCCCGGACGGGTAAACAAATGGGCGGGGCATTTCGCGAAAAGAGTGGCTGTTTCCTTTAAAGAAGCGGCGGAATATTTTCCCAAAAATTCGGTCGCTTGGACGGGACATCCCATAAGAAGTGAAATAGAGCACCCAGCTTCCAGCAAAGAGGCGTTCAAATATTTCAAACTGGAATCGGATCTGCCGGTTATTCTGGTTTTGGGAGGTTCTCAGGGCGCGGAACTCATAAATAATACCGTACTTGACGCGCTACCGAGACTTACGAAAAGTTTTCTAATCATACACCAGACCGGAATCAATAATTTCAAAAATGTAGTGGGGCGAGCGCAGGTAGTGCTTACTTCCAACCAGGAAAAATCAAGGTATCTACCTTTCGCTTTTTTGAATCCTCTCGGTATGAAAATGGCCGCTGGAGTGGCGACAATCATCGTGTCCAGAGCGGGATCGACTATATTTGAAATAGCCTCTTGGGGTACGCCATCGGTTATTATTCCCATAACCACGACTAATGGCGATCATCAAAGAAAAAACGCTTTCAGTTACGCCCACACGGGAGCTTGCGATGTTATTGAAGAGATGAATATGACTGCTAATATTTTAAGTTCGGAAATCGAAAGAATAATGAACGACAAGACAATCTGGAACAAAATGGCACAATATGCCAAAGCCTACAATAAGCCGGATGCTGCGTACAAAATCGCCCGGGAGCTGATGGATATAGCTTTAAGCCACGAGAAATAAAATGTTTGCTTTTTTCTAATATTGTTATATAATAATAATAGAATAAACCAGCACATTTAATAATTGTGGAGAAAACCATGAAAAAAAGAGAAGTTTTAAACTTGCAAAACGCAATTCAGTTGTCGAACATGAGCAGATCAGAAGGATTAAGTGTATACGAAATTATAAAAAGTATCAGTCCATCTATTCTTCAAATCCCCAAAAACATGGAGTTTGACCCAGATTTCGGGGTCGAACCGATCACTCAGCTATTCAAAGGCGTTCCAGGTATGGAGGAAATGGAAATAGTTGTTCTACCTCCTTCAGAGGTTTTGTCCTGAAACAGACACAAGCCCACGCGAGAAAAGCACATCGCTTCTCTCGGTGGGCTTTTCTTGTTTTTGGCAAAAAATGTTAAAATAAATGGATGGAAAAGAAAGTCGTTACAAGATTCGCGCCCAGTCCGACGGGTTTTTTGCATGTCGGAGGCATTCGCTCGGCCCTTTATAGCTATTTATATGCGCGAAAGCATAAGGGTATTTTTATTCTCAGGTGTGAAGACACGGACCCTATCCGCTCAAAAAAGGAATACGAGGAGTACTTTTTGGAAGTCTTCAAATGGCTTGGTTTGGGTTATGACCAATATTTTCGCCAGTCGGAGCGGACGGAAATTTATAAAAAGTATTTGAACAAACTTATAGAAGAAAATAAGGCTTATCTTTCAAAAGAAGAAGTAAAAGAAGCGGGGCAGAGAAGTGAAGTAATTCGTTTAAAAAATCCCAATAAAATTATAAATTTTCACGATGAAGTGCTGGGCGATTTGTCTTTTGATACCACCGAATTGAAAGATTTCGTGATTGCGAGGGATTTGGAAAATCCACTCTATCATTTTACCGCTGTGGTTGATGATTTTGAAATGAATGTTACCCATGTCATTCGGGGACAGGAACACGTATCAAATACTCCCAGGCAAATATTGATTCAGGAAGCGATAGGAGCCCCTAGACCCGTTTATGCCCACGGCTCGATTATTTTAAACGAGAAACGAGCCAAATTATCTAAGCGAGACCCATTAGTCCGCCCGGCTCTCGGATACAAAGAAGAAGGGTATCAGCCCAAAGCATTGCTTAATTTTCTGGCTCTCTTGGGCTGGAATCCCGGCACCCCTCAAGAGATTTTTACCTTTCAAGAACTTATAGAAATTTTTTCTCTGGAAAGAATGCAAAAACAAAGCGCCATATTTAATCCGGAAAAACTTGAGTGGATTAATAAAGAGCATATCGTAAAACATTTAACCAAAGAAGATCAGCTGAAAAAAATCGAGTTTTTTATTCCTGAAAATATAAAAAGATCGGAGGAGTACACAGAACGAAAAATAAAATTACTACTCCCTCTCTTGATAGAAAGAATAACTCATTTTGGCCAAATAAGAGAAATATTTGAAAAGGGAGAGTTAGACTTCTTTTTTAAAAAACCAACATATGAAAAAGAAAAATTGATTTACAAAAATACACCGGCTGAAAAAATTTCTGAAAATACAGCGCAAGCCATCAAAGAGCTGGATAAGTTGGAAGAAAAAGATTTTACCAATGAAAATATAAAAAATACCTTAATGCAAATGGCCGATAAATTGGAAAGTAGGGGAGAGCTGCTGCATCCTGTCCGCTACGCGCTTTCGGGGCTTGATAAATCTCCGGATCCGTTCACTATTGCGGAAATTTTGGGAAAAAATGAAACTTTATCACGCTTACAAAAAGCAGTTTAATATTTGTTTTTTGATTTTTCTGGGAATTTTAATCATAATTCCGGCTGTTTTTTCTTCTGCGCAAACGGTTCGGGAGCTGAATGACAAAATAAGCCAAAAAAACGCGGATATAGACAAATTGGAGCAGGAGATAAAACAATACCAAGCGGAAATCGACGACTTGGGAAAGCAAAAAGACTCACTGAATGTTTCCCTGAAACAACTTGATTTGACCAGAAAAAAACTGGTTGCCGATATTTCCGTGACCCAGAAAAAAATAGACAAAACAACTTTGAAAATAAGGGAATTAAGTCTGGAAATAAACGATAAGCAGGACATCATAACAAACAATCTGGATGCAATATCTCTGGATATCAGGCAGATAGACGAGCTTGAACAAAATAACATACTGGCAACGATGCTGTCCGAAGATGATTTCACTATAATTTGGAACGATATAGACAATATGGCTCTTGTCAGCGATAAATTGAGGGAAACGACTATTAAATTAAGGGAAGTAAAAAGCAATTTGGAAGATACCAGGAAAGAAACAACGGACGCGAAGAACGAGTTGTTGTCCTTGCGGTCCAAACTTGCCGACCAGAAAAAAATGGTGGAACAAAACACCGCCGACAAGAAAAAACTTCTGGCCCAGACTAAAAACAGCGAAGCCAATTATCAAAAACTTTTAAAAGATAGATTGGCTAAAAAAGACGCATTCGAAAAAGAATTACGCGATTATGAATCGCAGTTAAAATATATTCTTGATCCCTCTAAACTCCCGGACGGGGGAGTATTAAGCTGGCCTCTGGATTATGTCTACATAACCCAGCTTTTCGGCAAAACGGAAGCAGGCAAGCGGTTATACGCCAATGGCACGCATAACGGCGTTGATTTCCGCGCTTCCATAGGCACGCCCGTCAAAGCTATGGCGGATGGAATAGTGATGGGTACCGGAGATACGGATATAACTTGTCCAGGCGCTTCTTTCGGAAAATTTGTTTTTATTCAGTACAACAACGGACTCTCAAGCACTTACGGCCATCTTTCTTTGATTAAAGTTTCCAAGGGACAAAAAGTCTCAAGAGGGCAGGTGGTGGGCTATTCCGGCAATACGGGATATTCCACGGGTCCGCATTTGCATCTATCCGTTTATGCCTCAGACGCGGTAAAAATGGAATCCAGGCCGAGCCAGTCCTGCGCCGGACGCGTCTATACCATGCCCATTGCCCCTATAAACGCCTACCTTGACCCGATGTATTACTTGCCCCTATATAAGTAAAAATGGTAAAATAAAAACATGAATATTAGTATGAAAAATGAACAAGGCGGTTTTTTGAAACTGATAATTTTCATTGTTATAGCTCTGTTTTTGTTAAGTTATTTTCATGTCACGGTAAGTCAAGCGGTAGATTGGATTGTAAATGTGATAAAAAATGTTTTTTAATGTTCACTTTATACTGAAATGACCAATGAATTCAAAAAGAAAGGCGGAATAAGCATTGTCGGAATTTTATTTTTGGGAGTTATTCTTATTCTTGTGCTTAGTTATTTCAAAATAAGCGTGAAGTCCGTAGTAGAAAGTCCCACCGGACAGGAGAACATAAGCTACATCGGGGGAGGGACCGTAAGCTTGTGGGATAGATATCTGAAAGAACCGGCCTCCTATCTTTGGAATGATGTTTTTATAAAAATTTTTTGGGCGTCTTTTATAAATAATATGGAACGAATCAGAGACGGTCAGCCGACAGATTTTGAACTTAATGCTCCTGGTGTCAATAGGCCATAGGGAAGGGCTTTTGGAGCTGTATATTTGAATTGGTATCATGTCGCACAATATATGTTTGGGTATAGCTATACCCAAACATAGCGCAGATTGTGCGTACATTGAAAAAATGTCGCACAATCTGCTTTGGTGTATCTTATACCCAAAACTATTATTGGCACGAGCTGGAAAGCTCATAACCGGCACCTTGCGCCTCTGTTGATGTTGCGAAGTATATCCTGTTCTCTTCTTTGATAGTTTTTCCGGCGGAACAACCCAGAGAATAATATTTGGTCCCCCTACTCGAGGCAAAATAATTTCCGGAATTTAATTTCGGAGAAATGGCTGAATCAGCCAAATTTTGGCCCACCGATTCCATAAGATTGGCCTCTTGATTCGGATACTCTATTTTTAGCTCCGAAGAGTCGTTTTTTGATAATCTACCCAGCTCAAATGAGCCCAAACCGACCAAAATTATGATAATAATCACCAAAATGTCTTTTCCTTTATCACTTTCCAAACAGTATGTTATAAATGGCTTGATTTTTTCCATATAATTGTTTATACTCTACCACACATATGGCGCATAGAAAAGCCGGCGGAACAGCTAAAAACTTAAGAGATTCCAATCCCAAATACCTGGGTATCAAGCTTGCCGACGGGCAAAAAGCCCAAGCCGGTTCTATTATCGTCCGTCAGCGCGGTACGGTCATTATGGCCGGTAATAATGTGTCTTTAGGTAAGGACCACACCCTTTTTGCCTTAAAGCCCGGCACGGTCAAATTTGGCTCCAGACGTAAAATATCCTTTAACGGCGAGACGGTAACCAAAAAAACAGTCAGCGTAATTTAAACTCAAAATCCCCTCTGGGGGATTTTTTATATTTTTTCCACGATAAGCTTGAATGAAGATTTTTTGTTTTTTATCACAATTGGGATTTCAAATTCCCCTACTTCTTTTATTTGTTTTTCCAAAACGATAAACTTTTCGTCTATCTGCGCGTGATATTCCTTTTCCATAGCCTCAACCAGCGCGTTTTTATGGATGGCGGAAAAAAGGTGGCCTTTTTCGTCCGCTCTTGCCCCGATAGTGATAGTCTTATCTTTTATTTCCTCCAAATTTTTAGCCAAAAGATCCTCCTGCACTTCCCTTTCAATGACGATTTCTTTTTGACGCCTTTCCAGTTCGGCTATGGCTTGGGCAGTCGCCGGTGTCGCCAATTTTTTCGGAAACAAAAAATTTATGGCATAACCGCCGTTCACTTCCTTGATATCGTATTTTTTGCCCACCCTGGGCACATCCTGTAAAAAAATCACTTTCATTTATTTTTTGGGCCAATTATTCAATAATTCGACTGCTTTATTCAATTGCGGATCTGTCTTATTATTGACATCTTTCTTGGTAACAGGTACTTTATAATCCGGAGTCAGTCCTTTCTCGGAAATGGAATTGCCGTTCGGAGTGAGCCATTTGGCTACCGTGATTTTTAAAATAGTATCGGATGTTATCGGCACGACTTCTTGCACGGAACCCTTGCCGTAACTTTTTTCTCCGACCAGCAGGGCTTTTTTGTAGTCTTGCATTGCGCCGGCAACAATTTCGGAGGCTGAAGCTGAACCGCCGTCTATCAGAATCACAAATTTTAATTTGTCGGTAAAAATATTATAACCGCGGCTTCTGTACACTTTTGGTTTTGAATTATTTCCATAATCCTCGGTCACAACAGTTTTCCCCCCGTCCAAAAACCAGCTGGATATGCTTACGGCCGCGTCCAAGTATCCGCCCGGATTTCCTCTCAGGTCAAGCAATAATCTGTCGGATCCCGGGGTGGAAAATTCTCTCAAGGCATTGCGGAAAAGTTCCGCCGAATTTTCGGAAAAGCTGTAAAGTTTTATCACAAAAATGCCGTCTTTCCTCAATTCCGTGTCGAGAGTCGGTATGTTGATGGTATCCCGCACGATTTTTACTTCCCTGGGTTCCTGTTCGCCTTCGCGTAGAATTGTCAGTTTTACCGTCGTGCCAATGTCTCCTCTGATCAATTTTATCGCCTTATCGACGCTCAGATCCGAAGTGACCGTATTATCGATTTTAAGAATCTTATCGCCGGATTTTATGTTGGCTTTATAAGCCGGGGTATCCTTTAAAGGAGCAATTACCGTTAATACTTTATCTTTCATGCCTATTTCCATGCCAACTCCGCTGAAATTGCCCTGTATATCGCTCTCAAACAGCTTTGTATCGTCCGGGTTAAAAAATACGCTATAGGGGTCGTTTAAAGAGCCTACCATCCCGGAAATAGCCCCATAAACCCTGTCTTGGTCGGTTACCTTGCCGGCGTTAGGATATCTATCGTTAATATTATTCCAAACCTTCCAAAAAGGAGAAAAATCGGCCCCGGTTACGACTGCCGGTTCTTTGCCTGTTATATTGACAACTTTATCTATTTCTGGTCTATTATAAAATCCTATATAGATGCCTAAGCCAAAAAAAAGAGTTACCAGTAGGACGGTAGCCGCCGCGCGCCTTGTTTTAAAATACTCCAATATGGATTCTTTCATTAAATTATTTGATTTCTTCCTTTTTTAATTCAGCCTGTTCTTTCGATTTTGTTTTATCTTCCCCGAAATCGCTATTTTCGGAAAAATTATCAAAAATCTTTTCTTCTGTTTCCCCTGCTTTTAAATCTTTGTACAGCATATAACTAAGGTAAATAAGTCCCAATCCGGTCAGAGAAAATAGCGTATTCTTTAAGGAGAACGGGAAGCCCAGATATGGTAAGACCGTTATCCAAACACTTAGCCCAAAAATTATTTTTACTTTACTCATCTGTATATTATAGCCTGGAAGTCCATAAAAAATCAAGAAGAATGTTTTTCCCTTTTATTCAAAATATTCCGGAGTGTTCACGGACATCCAATCCAAAAGCTGGCGCATTATGGAAGAGGCGCCCACATTGTTTGAAGAAGGACCGGATTCCATCATGATGGTGAATGCGTATTTTGGATTCTGATACGGGAAAAAACCTATAATCCAGGAATTGACTCTATTTTTATTTGCGCCAAGTTGCGCCGTGCCGGTTTTGGAAGCAATCTGCAGATAGGGCACGCTGATTGCGGAGGAAGTTCCGACCAAAACGCTTTGTCTCATCCCCTCATGCACGACGTCGAAATATTCTTTTTTCAAATTCATTTTTGAAATTTTATTTTCCATAGTTGCGTCTCCCAAAATATAATGCGGGGTAACCAGCGAACCATAATTGGCGATAGCGGATACCGCGCGCGCCATTTCCATGGGAGTCACCTGAAATCCATATTGTCCGATGACAGTGTGATAGGTATCTCCGACTCTCCACGCTTCACCGTTGAAATTTTTTATTTTCCATAGAGGGCTGGGGATTACGCCTCCTTTTTCGTCCGGCAAGTCGACGCCCGTTTTTTCTCCGATACCGAAGAGCTCCGCATATTTTTCGATGTTCAATATCCCTAGACCTTTTTGACTTTCGAATCCCCCTCCAATTTCATAAAAATAAACGTCGCTTGAGACGGCTATGGCTTGCCTCATATCTACCCATCCCTGGGCTCTCCAATCCTTGAAAACCGTTTTTTGGTCCGGAAAGTACGGATTTGGAATCGAAATGGAACCGGTGGACAGTATTTTCTTGTACGGATCGATTACATCTTCCGCCAGCGCTCCGATGGCGAAAAAAGGTTTTACTATGGAACCCGGCGTGTAAAGCCCCGATATGGTTCTATCCAGAAAAACTTTCCTTTTATCGTCCAGATAGCCGTTGATTTTTTTCGTATCCTTGCCTAATGAAAGGATTTCGGAGTCGTACTCGGGAAAGCTGACGGAAGTCAATATTTCCCCATTATTGGCGTTAATTAATACGCCCGCTCCGCCCGAAAAGGAATTGCTTTGCGAAAGATTTTTAATTAGAGTGAACAATTCCGCCTGAATACGCCAATCGATTGTCGTTATCAGATCGGCGCCGCGCTTGGGGGCGTTTACGATGTTTTCCGAGTGGATTACTTTATGCGCGTCTATTTCCACTATTTTTGAACCGTTTTCTCCTTTGAGCTCCGAATTATATTGTTTTTCGAGCCCGTCTTTCCCGATGAATTCACTTTGCCAATAGTTTCCCGATTTATCTTGCATTGGATAGCTTAGATATCCCAAAAGATGGGAAAATCCGGGCGATAAATACGCCCGGATGGCAGTGGGCGTATCTGTTCCTTCTTTATTCCAGGCAAGTTCTTTTTTATTTCTGTCATAAATAATTCCCCTGTCGCTGAAAATAATTTGTTTTTCCAAAGTATTATTCTGGCTTCTGTCCAAATATGCTTCCCCTTTTTGTATTTGAAGGTATCCGAGCCTGGTTGAAAATATTGCTAAAAACAACAGGAAGAAAAGTCCAACAAAAAAGATAGTTTTTTTAGAAATTGGTTTTTCTATACGGCCTTCGAATTGCTGACGGTCGAAATTTTGCAGGTTTTTGGAATCAAGGAAAATCTCGTCGGGTTCCACGAAAGAATTGGCATTTTTGATTTTTTGTTTTCTGAATATTTTTATGATCATATTTTTATCCAATTTGAAACCCTGACTTTCTTTTTTACCAATTCTATTGCCATTAAGACCAGAAAAGAAATAATGAAAGAAACAAAAAATACGTTTAAAAATCTGACTTCTCCGGTTCCGTAAAGTAAATCCGAGAGAAAAAACAAAATTACGCCTTCCCAGAAAAATTGGAAATAAACCATTGCTGCCAGCGCCAGTATCACCGATACCCAAAAAGGCATAAAAAGTATGGACAATAACAGCGCCAAAGAAGCCAGAATTCGCAATGTTGTAAACGCCATAACTTTATTTTACACGCTTGTATTTAAAATACAAACTCTTTATTTAAAAAAATTTTACCCAGATATAACGCAAAATAGAGAAAATAATGATGATTGAAATGCCGTAGAACAAAATCTTATTGTTTACGATATATGAAAATACGGAAAGAAAAAACAATTCCGCATATTTGAACGGTTTCAGGAATGTATCTTGCATCGCGTCATCTTGCGCCGCAGTTTCGGTTTTAGTTTTATCCAGGGCCTTTATGTCGTTTTTTATTTCTTTCTGTTTATTATCTGAGGCGGTGCTGATATTTTGACGAAAGTTTTCAACCGTACTGGCGCCTAAGACTATTGCTTTGGATACAGAGTCCGGTATGTTATTTTCTATTGTTTTTGTTATGTCCGATATGCCTCCGGGTAAAATGTTTACTATACCAGAAGTTTCGTCTGTCGTGCCGGGTATTATTTTTTTAGCGACAGTGCGGGAGCTTTTTGTTGTTTGATTTTGGGCCAGCGATATTGTTTGGTAATTTCCGTTCGGCAACAAAAATTTAGGATTCTCAATCTGGCCGAAAATAACATGGTCTCCGGCTGTCGCAGTCCAATTGATGGATATGGCATTGGTCGCGCCCCCCGCTACGGTAAAAACTTTTTTCCCCAATAAAACCGAATTATCGAAAAAATTTACAGTGCCCGACAATTCTTTCGTATCGGGATTAAAAATCAATGTGTAAACTTTTATCTTGTCCCCTTCTTCAAAGGGGTCTTTTGAATACCAGAGATTTGCCTGCACAAAACCCGTGTTTGCGGTCTGCGCGGAAACTTTTTGCATCGGCAGTAAAAGAAATACCAAAAACAAAACCATTCCAAACTTTTTTAGAGTCATAAGGCAATTATAGCAGATTCTTCAGAGACAGAACATCCCATTCCCCTATTTACGCCATGGCTGAAATGGGGCATTAATACACTTCCTGCTGATAGCACCTTTCGCAGTAGATTATTTCCGGCCTGTCCGGAGCATAGGAAGTTTCAAATTCATTAGCGCATCCTTCCTTCATGCATTTTCGATGCCAGAGTTTCAGAGGATTTCTGAATCTGTTTCTTTGATAATGTCTGCAATTGGAACATAAGTGCGGTAAAGGTAAATTCATCCTTTTATAAAATTTCAACTCTTCAGGAACAATTTTAAAAGCCGTCATGCAGGTTTCATTGCATAATCCTTTATGTTCGCAACCTATTACCTGAGATAATATTTTTTCATCAACATCATCTATACTATCCGGTAAGTTTTCAGGCAAGGTGTCAATTTTATAATCTTTTTTTTCAAGTTCTTTCCAGTCGTAACCCTTTTTCAAGGCCTCTTCTTTTGTAAGCGGAAAAAATTCCTGTGCAGTTGTAGCATTATATCCAAAAGGGCTAAATTCCGGAGGATAAAATTCTCCATACTTATACACATAGCCTTGTTTATTCACGTATGGCATTTCGTTCATGTGTTTTTTTATTTTTTTAACCAGACTTTCATATTCTTCCCTTGTATATTGTTTGTTCAGAATGCAATATTGTTTCTTCTTTAATCCAACGCAACCGAAACAATTTTTGCACCCCGAAGTGGCTGTGCAGTATTCCATATCATTGGTATTAGTAATGCAATACCAACAAAATTTAATACTAGAAGCATAATTTCCCGCCTGCAAAGACTCATATATAAGTTCGGATGAAGTGCCATAATGAGTAAAATCATAACAATCTGAAGTTTTTGCCCCTTCTGTCATAAAAGCGCAGAACCTTGAGTTTTCCAAATCAAAGGCGATAAAACAACTGGTTGCATTTTTTGAGTTATAAATATAATCGCCGGAAACGTTATGATTTTGCCGTTCGTGCATATATTTCTGGGGAAATTTTTTCCAGAAATCAAAAATTTTTGTTTTTACCTCTTGTACTCCTCTATATGAGCAAAGTTGAAAATCTTTTATTCTTTTTTCATATTCTTCTTTGGAATACAGCTTATTAAAAATATGATATTTTTGACTGCGTAAATTGGCACAACCGAAACAATCAGAACAATCAACGCAATTTTGACAAAAATACACATTACGGCAATTCGCGCAATCTACTGAATACATGGTTCGATAACATTTCTGGCAATTTACGTTTTCGTAACAAAGCTCGCTATCGTTTAATACTGTATTATCAACAGAATCCTTGCAATAATCTATAATACTTCCATAAAGACAATTTTCATCGCGATCGCTATGGGTCACCATATAGCAATTTTTCAGATAACCAACCATATTCGTGTATTCTGAATTTACAAGAGTAGTGTATAAGCCGAATAAATTCGGCAATGGTGCCTTATGGAAGAGATCATTTAATTGAGGAAAGAAATTTTTTGAATCATCAAAATTTATGCCTGATTTTAATTCATCCCAATTATCTCCCCACCAACATGGACGGCAATACACAACTATACCTGAGTCCTTCGGATAAACAGAAATTATGGATTTGCCACACTTCTGACATTCGTTTCGATAGAGACTTTTTTCATTTCTAAAAGCTAAACGACGAACCAGCCGGCACTCCGGACAAAAGGTCGGCGGAGGGACTTTTATTTTTTCATAGAAATTAAAATCTTCTTTTTCTATTACAAATTCAATTTTACAATTTTGACATGTCTTATTTTCCATATCTTTTTTGCAACCTGTCCCGTAGGAAGCTTCGCTTTCCTTCGGGATTCTGGCAGTTTTTATTTTCGCTTTTCATATTTCAGTACACTTCCTGCTTGTAGCATTGTTTGCAATATACATTTGAATAATCTTCTTTTCTACGGTGAGTTTTAAAAATCAAACCACATTTCCCACAGGTCCTTTCAACTTGCCTCATTTGATACACCCACATGCTGATTTTGCTCCTTATTCTACAGAACGGGCATTCTCGAGCGAGCGGCACGTTCATTTTTTTGGACAAATCCAGTTCCAGCTTGGTAATTTTGTATCCTTTGTTGCACTTACTACAAGCTATTACTTCTTTCAATATTTCTTCTCCCGTATCCTTTATATGGTCTGGAAGATCGGAATAGGAAATGGTGATCGGGTACTTTTTTCCTTCGGTTTCATACCACGTCAAGCCTTCCGCTTCCGTTTCTTCTTTTGACTTCTTGAAGAAGTAATTGGCGAAAGAGTCGTTATACGGGTAAGAGGAAAATTCCAAAGGAAAGTATTCGCCGTATCCGTATATTCTGCCGGCTTTGTCTTTGTAGGGCATGTCCATCATGTGCTTCTTTATCTTTTCAACCATTTTTATATACTCTTCCTTGGAGTATTGCTTGTTTAGAATACAATATTGTTTGTTTCTCAAACCGACGCAACCGAAGCAATCTTTACATCCTACACACAAAGCGCAATATTCCATATTGCTCGAATTGGAATATACGTACCAACAGAATTTCACGTTGGATACGTTCTCCCCCACTACGTCGCATTCATATATCAGTTCTGCACCGAATCCCCAGTCGGTATAGTCATAGCAATCTTTCATCTTCGGTTGTTTCATCAGCATGCAGTAACGGCAGTCCTCGCAATATCCTATTTCATAGCAGTCTTTGCTGTTTTTGGACTCGAATATGTAGCTGCCGGTGCAGTTGTGGGTGAGATTCTCGTATATTCCCCGGGACGGATATTTACTGAAATGCTCCTCCGCCATCTTTTCCACCTCCTTGTATTTCCTGTACGAACCGAGGTCTATCTCTGATATTTTTTTGTCATACTCTTCCTTGGTCAGTTGCTGATTGAAGAAAACATGGCTTTTGTTCCGCAAATTGACCGAAGCAAAACAATTGTTGCAGTTGGCACAATCTTTCAAAAAAGCGCAATTCATCGACTCGTTCGTGTCAAAGCATCGGATGACGTTGTAATTCTTGTAGTTGTTCTTGCAGTCATAGCAAAGCTCTGAGAAAAAGATCATGGAACAGTCGAGAACGGCCTTGTCCTGCACCAGATAGAATCCGTACATACTGTCTTCGTTCCTGGCGGAATAGTAGATCATGTAGGAATTCTTGGTATTGTCGCAGTGGTTGACATAGGGAGAGAGTTTCCCGGTAATGGTGTCGATGGATAAGCCGATAATCGGTGTTTTACGGAAAAGCCACTTGAATTGCTCCAGAAAAGGCTTTGAGAAATCAGGCTCTTCAGCCTTCTCTAGCGGGTCCCATTTGTCGCTCCACCAGCACTTGTGGCAATAAACCACGAACGGAGCACTTGCTTCATATTTACAAATTCCATCCTCTCCGCATAAGTCGCATTTGCGTTTGAACAGATTGATATCTACCATCCAGGCAAGTCTTCTTCGTAGCCGACACTCCGGGCAAAATGTCGGCGGAGGGACTTTTATTTTTTCATAGAAATTAAAATCTTCTTTTTCTATTACAAATTCAATTTTACAATTTTGACAT